>Ga0102944_1000027_pt1 | contig 127119 bp, 103 predicted proteins | sample SalPonD_shore_MG_FD_78172 | JGI IMG/M metagenome (GOLD analysis project Ga0102944, IMG submission 78172) | Salt pond soil microbial communities from South San Francisco under conditions of wetland restoration - Salt Pond MetaG... | ecosystem: Environmental > Aquatic > Marine > Intertidal zone... | reverse complement strand
TGGAAGGAACCGACGAAGGTGCGTTCTGCCCGGTCAAACTCCTGAATGAGACGGCAAAAAGTCGCTGTTATGTCCGGCTCCCGTTGCTTTATGTCGATGATCATTCGAAATTCGCCAAACGCCTCAAACAACTCACGGAGTAGCGGAATAGCGGCACGTCCACAGCGAAACGGATATGTGACGCCGTCCTGGGTCCATTTGTAGCCTGCGTCCAGTCTTTTTACCTCTGCCGTGGAAAACCGGTTCACACTGCCCTGCCCGTCGGTAGTCCGGTTAACGGTGGCATCATGCAGCACCACGAGCTCTCCTTCCCGAGTTGAATGGATATCCAGCTCAATTGCGTCCGCTCCTACCTGCGCGGCGTGGGAAAATGCCAGCATGGTATTTTCCGGGAACACTCCGGCTCCGCCGCGGTGCGCGATGATGCGAATTCCGGACCGTTCTTCCTGCTTCTTGTGCTCTTTCATGATGGTGACCTCAGTATACCACATGAAGGCGTCTGTATTGATTGACATTACCTATAGTCCTTGGGTAGGTTTTCCAGAGCATAGCGTGCAGAAGGAAGGTCGGTAATGGCATATTCAAGCAACCTCGGATTTCCTAGAATTGGTCCGAATCGGGAATTAAAAAGAGCGCTGGAAGCGTACTGGTCCGGAAAAAGCTCTGAGGAGGAACTGGACGCCGCCGCGCGCAGTCTCAGGCGCGATGCGTGGCTCTTCCACAAGCAGGCAGGGATAGACTTCATCCCATCCAACGACTTCTCGCTCTATGACCATGTGCTGGACATGAGTACCGTGGTTGGTGCGATACCCCAACGCTACGGCCATTCCGGCGGTCCGGTAGACAAGCGAACTTACTTTGCCATGGCCAGAGGTGAAAAGGGGGACGGAGCCCGCCCGGGCGTTGCCGCAATGGAGATGACCAAATGGTTTGACACCAACTATCACTACATTGTGCCTGAGTTCAACGCACACACGCGGTTTGCACTTTCATCCTTGAAACCGGTGGAGGAATTTGCAGAAGCCGAGGCGCTTGGCGTTCACACCCGTCCGGTTCTCATTGGCCCCGTATCCTACCTCCTCCTGGGAAAAGCAGAAGGCACGAGTACGCTTGATTTGCTGGACAATCTACTCCCGGTATATGAAGAGCTTCTGGGACGACTCACAGATGCAGGTGCCGACTGGGTGCAACTTGATGAGCCTTTTCTCACCATGGACCTTACAGAACAGGAACAACGCGCATTTGAACAGGCCTACACGCGTATTGGCGTTGCTCCATCCCAGCCTAAGATCATGCTTACAACCTACTTTGGCCAGTTGCGGGAAAACATTAACCTTGTAAAGAGACTTCCTGTGGCAGGTCTGCACGTTAATGCTCGGGCTGGTCAGCGAGAACCGGAAGTGTTTCTTGAGTCATTACCGGAAGACCGCCTTCTGTCACTGGGCGTGGTAGACGGGCGAAACGTCTGGAAAACTGACCTCACAGAAGCGCTTTCCTCCCTTACGGCGGCTGCCCGGTCTGCGGGCAACGAGCGGATAGTTGTGGGTCCCTCCTGTTCAATGCTGCACGCCCCGGTGGACCTCAACCTGGAAGAGAGCATGGACCCGGAAATTGCCAGCTGGCTCGCCTATGCCAGGCAGAAAGTCCAGGAAATCCAGGTGCTCACGACCGCACTCAACGAGGGGGAGGATGCGGTACAGACCGAATTCCAGGAGAACCGGCGCGCACTCGCGTCAAGAAAAACCTCAAGCCGAATTCACGTCCCCGCCGTGAAACAACGCCTCTCTCAAGTGGACGCCGCTATGCGCCGCCGGAGCTCGCCCTTTGCGGAAAGGAAACAGAAACAGCAAGAATTGCTGCAGCTTCCCCTTCTGCCTACCACCACCATTGGCTCCTTTCCGCAGACGCGTGACATCAGAAAGACACGGGCGGCTTACCGCCGCGGCAAAATCAAGTACGGTGAATATCTGGACTTCATGCAGGGACACATTGCACAAACCGTAAGAACCCAGGAAGAGCTTGGTCTTGACGTGCTAGTTCATGGAGAACCTGAGCGCAATGATATGGTTGAATACTTTGGAGAACAGCTTGAAGGGTTTATCAGTACGGATAACGGCTGGGTCCAAAGCTACGGCTCACGATGCGTGAAGCCTCCGGTAATCTTTGGGGATGTGTCACGGCCACACCCGATGACCGTCGAATGGATATCCTATGCGCAGTCGCTTACCGCGCGGCCAATGAAAGGGATGCTCACCGGTCCCGTTACCATGCTCGAGTGGTCCTTTGTCAGGGACGACCAGCCGCGTAGCGACACTTGCCAGCAAATCGCTCTTGCCCTGCGCAGCGAGGTTGAAGACCTTCAGCAGGCGGGTATTCGCGTGATTCAGATTGATGAACCGGCCCTACGAGAGGGGCTGCCGCTTCGCCATGCGGATTGGGATGATTACCTTAAATGGGCCGTAGACTCTTTCCGGCTGGTTGCCGCCGCCGCGTCAGACGCTACCCAGGTTCACACACACATGTGCTACGCGGAGTTCAACGACATCATTGACGCTATTGCCGCCCTTGATGCGGATGTGATCTCTATTGAGTCCTCCAGAAGTAAGATGGAGCTGCTTGATGCGTTCAGGCAGTATGACTATCCCAATGACATCGGCCCCGGCGTCTACGATATTCATTCCCCCCGGATTCCCAGGGAGGAGGAGATCACCGAGCTCCTGCACAGGGCGCTCCAGGTACTCTCGCCGGAACAACTCTGGGTCAATCCGGACTGCGGCCTGAAAACCAGGAAGTGGGAGGAAGTGCGTCCCTCTCTTCTAAATCTGGTTGCCGCAGCCCGAACCGTGCGTCAGGAGATAGGACGCAGCAACTAGTAGGTCTTGGAGGTACTCCTGGTCACGGTGAACGGCACAACTACAATCTGGCCGTCATTTTTCACAGGCGGGTCTCCGTTTGGAAATTCGTATGTGCCCATTTTGCCCGAATCTGTGTGCAGCATTGCATAGAGCGTGTCAGTCAATTTTTCCGTATCAACTGCCACAGTCACGTTCCTGTTTCTCCCGTTATGGACCACCGCATGGCCAACGACGGGGCCAGGTTTGCCGCCCTGGTCAGCATGGATGACAATCCAGCCCGGACCGTTGCTTACGACCAATCGGACCGTGACCGTTCCGTTGCCCACTGCCTGATCCTTCACCGTTACACGGGGCGTTTGCGCCATCACGGCCTGGCCAGCCAGTATGAACATGGCTGCGAAAAGTGAGCATAGAACTAATGTTTTCCTCTTCATAAGAAACCTCCTTACTTCCGCCTCCCGCATTTGCGGGGTCGGTTTAATTCCAAGCTACAAAGAAACTTTTTTCGCGAAAACGGCGCGGGACAAATTTGACGCATACGGTCTACTTTGCCTCTGACCAGTGGACTATCCCGTGAAGCTTCCGCTCCACGTGAAAATGCGGCATTGAGTTACGTGAACGAGGATGAGGACAAAAAAACAGCGGCATGATGTGCCGCTGCGTTGTGACCGGATATGATGGGCGCTGACGGGATTGAACCGCCGACATCGTGCTTGTAAGGCACGCGCTCTCCCAGCTGAGCTAAGCGCCCGTTTTGTAGAACGCTGTGACAGTAGCATAGCTTCCAAATTTGTGTCAACACGGCTTGTGCATCAAAACTTGATTGACCGGCGCTACTCTGGCTACTTTATGGTCAAGACAGAAAAATAAGGCAAAGGCAGGACCAGCATGGATATCAAAGATAAGGTCATAATTGTAACGGGAGCCTCAAGCGGCATTGGGAAAGCAACCGCGGCACTTCTTTCTGCAGAAGGGGCGCGGCCGGCGCTGGTGGCGCGCTCCGGAAAAAAACTTCGTGCTCTTGCAGCGGAATTGCCCGGTGCGCTGGATGTAGAGGCTGACATGAGTAAAGAAGCGGATGTGACCCGCATGATACACACGGTTCACAACCACTACGGCCGCATAGATATTCTCATTAACAATGCCGGACAGGGAATGTGGAGCAGCGTAGAAAAGACCAAACTGGACGAATATCGGGATATGATGGATCTGAACGTCTTCGGCCCGCTTCTGGCGATGCAGGCGGTAATTCCCATAATGAGGCAGCAGGGCGGCGGCGTGATTCTCAATATCAGCTCCGGCGTCACAAGAATGTATCTTCCCGGGCTGGGAGCGTATGCCTCCACAAAGTACGCGCTCAACGCGCTGTCACTCACCGCGCGGCAGGAGCTTGCCGTGGACAACATTCGTGTTGGAATCATGGTGCCCGGCATGACGGAGACCCAATTTGGCACCAACGCGCTCGGCGGACCGGAACAGGGCCCGTCCGGAGTTTCACGTCCCTCCCCCGGTTCCGCCGCGGAGGAAACCCGCCCACCGGTTGAAAGTGCGCACGATGTTGCCGAACGCATTCTTGTAGCTATCCGCACAGAGGCTGCCGAAACGGTGGCAAAAAGTATGGCCGGAGAGCAATAGCGGGCCGCGGCTTGCGGAACACTGCTGAGATATTTTCCTTTTCCCGGCAGATGTGCTACTATCGGCCGCACACGGAGACTACATGAAACTACGAAAGATTCGAAATATTGGCATCATGGCGCATATTGATGCCGGTAAAACTACCACTACCGAACGAATTCTCTTCTACACTGGGAAGAGTCACCGTATTGGTGAGGTTGACAACGGAGAAGCCACCATGGACTGGATGGCGCAGGAGCAAAACCGTGGAATTACTATCACCTCCGCGGCAACTACGTGCTTCTGGCGCGACCATCAGATTAATATCATAGACACGCCGGGGCATGTTGACTTTACCGCGGAAGTGGAGCGTTCTCTCCGAGTGCTCGACGGGGCAATTGCCATATTTTGCGCGGTCGGCGGCGTGGAGCCGCAATCAGAGACGGTGTGGCACCAGGCAGACGCGTACGAGATTCCGCGTATTGCATACGTGAACAAGATGGACCGCATTGGCGCTGATTTCTACGCCGTGCTGGATGAGATCCGCGAGAAGCTGGGAGCAAACCCTGTGGTGATTCAGCTTCCAATTGGCAGAGAAAGCGAATTTACGGGTACCATCGATCTGCTTTCCCTCCAGGAATTGCACTGGGACGTTGAGAGCTTTGGTGCAAAATACGAGCTGGCGGATATTCAGGAGAAACACCAGGAGCTGGTCGCCACGTGGAGAGAACGCCTTCTTGATGAGCTTACGGCGCACTCCGACGAGTTAACCGAGTACGTGCTGGAAGGTAAGGAAATTCCGGTTGAACTCTTGAATAACGTTATTCGAGAACAAACCGTGAACCGGAACATTGTACCGGTGTTCTGCGGGGCGAGTCTTCGAAACGCCGGCGTGCAGCCGCTTCTGGACGCAGTGATAAACTACCTGCCGGCCCCGGAGGAATTGCCTCCCATTCACGGCACACACGCAAAAAAGGAAAACAACGTTGAAGTAGAACGCTCGGTAGATGGCCAGCCGCTGGCTCTGGTATTCAAGATTCAGTCGGACCGCGAGGCGGGGGACCTTTCATTCATTCGCGTCTACTCCGGTACTATCAAGGCGGGCACGGCAGTATACAATATTGCCAAGAAAAAGCGGGAGCGCATTCACAGGCTGCTCCGTCCCCACGCAAACCGCACGGAGCAGGTAGATTCAGTGTCCGCCGGTGATATTGCGGTGGCCGTTGGACTCAAACTTGCGCAGACCGGAGACACCATTGGCAGCGAGGGCTTTCCGGTGCTTCTTGAAAAGATGCACTTTCCGGAGCCGGTCATTTCCGTGGCCATTGAACCTAACACCCTTTCGCAGCGCGAACGGCTGAAGGAAGTGCTTTCAGTTCTTGCCAAAGAGGACCCGACTTTCACCACAAAGGAAGACCAGGAAACCGGAGAGCTCATTATCTCCGGAATGGGAGAGCTTCATCTGGATGTCCTGCGGACGCGCATTATTGATGACTTTAACGTTGGTGCACGCGTTGGAAATCCTCAGGTTACCTATCGGGAATCAATTAGCAAGGAGCATGAGCATACGGAGAAGTTCCACCGCATGCTGGCGGGCAAGGAAAACAGCGCCGAATTAACCTTGCGCGTAGCCCCGTTGTCGCGCGGCACCGGAAACCAGTTCAGCAGCAACGTGTCAAAATCCGACCTCCCGGAAAATCTGATTGAGGCCGTGGAGCGCTCCATACGCGGCGCGTTTTCTGCGGGAATTGTCTACGGATATCCCGCCTTTGATGTGGGTGTTATCCTTGTGAAGGCCTCCTATAATGAACAGACATCCACGGAATTTGCGTTTGAGGCAGCAGCATCTCTTGGGTTTGACAACGCGTGCCGGGATGCAGATCCCATTTTGCTTGAGCCCATCATGAAAGTGGATGTGATGTGCCCGAAAGAGTTCTTAGGCGATGTAATCAGCGGAATCACAATGCGAGGCGGCGTGGTTCACGGCGTAGATTCGCGCCCTGCCATGGAGCATATCACAACGGAGGCCCCGCTTCGCAACATGTTTGGATACTCAACCGCACTGCGCAGCATCACACAGGGTCGCGGAAATTACGCCATGGAGTTCTCTCACTTCTCAAAGAAGCCCGAAAAGTAGGGTCGGCAGCTTCTTGCTTGACAATATCTTTGACTCGGCCCTATAGTGGTTACGTTCTTGATCCCTCGAGAAGTCAAAGATTACAAGCCTAAGGAGCGCCATTATGAGTGTGAGCAGTGATGCTATCCGAAATATCGCTATAGCCGGTCACGGTACCACCGGAAAAACCTCTTTCGTGGAGCAGCTTCTCTTTAATGGGGGGGGCATTTCCAAAGCGGAGAGCGTGGACGCCGGCCGTACGGTGAGCGACTATACGGATGAAGAGATCGAAAACAAGATTTCCGTTCACACTACCCTGACCCACATTGACTGGGATAGCAGGAAAATCAACATTTTAGATACTCCGGGATCTTCGGATTTTGTTGGTGAAGTGGTAACCGCGTTCCGCGCCGCAGAAACCGGTGTTCTTTTGGTGTCCGCAAAAGCGGGCGTACAAATTGAGACCATCAAGCTGTGGCGCCGTCTGGACGCCCGGGAGATGCCCCGGATGATTTTCATTAACAAGATGGATGAAGACCAGGCGAATTTTCAGCGTACACTGGATGACCTTCAGGAGAAATTCAAACGTACTTTTGTTCCTATCACCATTCCCATGGGGGACGGGTCTGACTTCCGCGGGGTCATCAACTTGATTGAGATGAAAGCGTATCCCGCACCGGAGGCCGGACAAAAGGAATCCTCCGGCGATATTCCGGAGGATATGAAGGAATATGCAGAAGAAGCGCGCATGCTCCTGGTGGAATCAGCGGCAGAGGGTGATGATGACCTGGTTGCAAAGTTTCTGGAGGAAGAGGTCCTGACGGATGAAGAGGTACGCATGGGCCTGACAAAGGGCGTCCGTGAGGCAAAAATCGTCCCTGTGCTCTGCGGATCCGCGGTCATGAATAGTGGTATTACCTCCTTCCTGAATACGGTCGCACGCACCTGCCCCTCACCGCTGGGATTTGTGGAACAGATTGTGGACTCGGACGGCAACACCACGGACAGTCCCATTGATCCGGACGCGGGCTTTTCAGCGCTCTGCTTCAAAACAACTATTGACCAGTTCTCCGGAAAGCTTTCCTTCATCAAAGTGATGTCCGGGAAATTGACCGGTGAAACCGATCTTTACAATGCACGGGAACAGAAAAAGGAAAAGAGTAACAAAATCTACACAATTCAGGCTAAGAAGCTCGAAGAGGTGTCCGAACTTTCGGCCGGAGATCTGGGTGTGCTGGCAAAACTGAACTCCACCCACACCAACGACACGTTCTGTACTCCAGACAAGGTGTTCTCCTACCATCCCCTGCGCCTTCCGCAACCGGTGCATGCGGTTGCCATAGATGTTGCCAACAAGCGGGATGAGGACAAGCTTTCAGACGCCATGCACCGCGTGGTTGAAGAAGACCTCACTTTCCGCATTGAGTTCAATCCGGAAACTAAGGAGACAGTTATCTCAGGCATGGGAGAGCTTCATCTCAACATGATCCTGGACAAGCTGCGGGAGAATCAAAAGATAGAGGTTGAAACCAAGGTGCCCAAGGTTGCCTACCGGGAGACCATAACCAAACCGGCAGATGCGACATACCGCCACAAAAAGCAATCCGGCGGTCACGGTCAGTTTGGCGAAGTTAGCATTAAGATCCGGCCCCTTGAACGTGGACACCAGTACGAATTTGAAAACCTTATTCGCGGCATGGCGGTTTCCAAGGGATACATCCCCGGCATAGAAAAGGGACTCCACGAGGCTATGCAAGAAGGTTTTGTCGCCGGCTACCCGGCAGTAGACATTGGCGCTCAGCTTCTTGACGGCAAAGAACACCCCGTTGATTCCTCTGAAATGGCGTTCAAGCTTGCCGCAAAGGGTGCCCTGCGGGAGGCCGCACAGAAGGCAGGCCCCACCCTGTTAGAACCTGTTATGGATCTGGAAGTGTTCATAGATGAACAGTACCTCGGTGACGTGCTTTCAGACCTGACAACACGGCGTGGCCGGGTCATGGGCCAGGAAAATCTTGGAGGGGGGATTGTGGAAATTAAGGCACAGGTACCGCAGGCGGAACTGCTGCGCTATTCCATAGACCTTCGTTCAATTACGTCCGGAACGGGAAGCTTCAGTATGGACTTCAGCCACTACAACCCCATTTCCGGAAAGATTGCAGATGATGTGATTAAGGCTGCAGAAGAGCTGAAGGCGGTGGAGCAGTAATTCACTCCACAAGCGTTGTACAAACACGTAAAAAAGCCCCGGTTACCTGCCGGGGCTTTTCTATTGGAGCCTACCGCCGACGCCCAGTGCCACACTCAGGTGCGTTCCTCAATTGGCGTGTACGGGTGCCGGCCAAGCACGTTCTTGTATGCCGGCCTGATAATTCTCCCGCCGGAAACAATCTCTTCAATACGGTGGGCGCACCAGCCGGATACACGCGAAACCGCAAATATGGGCGTGTAGAGCTCCGGTGGAATGTGAAGCATTTTGTACACAAATCCGGAAAAGAAGTCCACGTTGGGAGCGATTGGTTTATCAGATCCCTTCACTTCCTTAAAGACCGCAGGGGCAAGCCGCTCAATCATTTCATAGAGTGCAAACTCTTCAATATACTCTTTGTCGGCCGCAAGCTCCGCAGCTTTTTGCTTCAAGAGCACTGCCCGCGGATCTGAAAGCGTGTAGACGGCGTGGCCCATTCCGTAGATGAGACCAGACCGGTCATACGTCTCCTTCTTCAGAATCTTCCGCAGATAGTCGGCAACCTCGCCCTCATCACTCCAGTTGGAAACATTCTTCTTAATATGCTCCATCATGCTCATGACGCGCTGATTGGCACCGCCGTGCTTGGCACCTTTCAGCGAACCTACCGCCGCAGATACTGCGGAATACGTGTCGGTTGCGGCTGAAGATACAACATGGATAGAGAACGCGGAGTTGTTACCGCCGCCGTGTTCCGCGTGCAGTACCAGCGCAAGATCCAGCGTTTCCGCTTCCAGCCGGGTGTACTGGTTGTCATTGCGAATCATCTGCAAAAGGTTTTCTGCGGTTGAGAGTTCCGGCCGCGGTGCGTGAATGAAGAGGCTCTCGTTGTTGTAATAGTGGCTTTTTGCCTGATAACCGTACGCAACCATGGTCGGAAAGCGCGCGATGAGTTCTACACTCTGCCGGAGTACGTTCCGGATAGACAGATCTTCCGGATTGGTATCATAGGAATAGCTGGCCAGGACACTGCGGGCGAGTTTATTCATGATGTCGGAGCTTGGCGCGCTCAATACCATGTCTTCCGTAAAGCCGGAGGGAAGGTCGCGGTTTTGACCAAGGACGTCGCGGAACTCTGCGAGCTCGTCCGAGGTGGGCAGCTTGCCAAACAGAAGAAGGTAGGTCACCTCTTCAAATCCGAAACGCCCGTCTTTCTGAAAGCCCGCAACAATGTCGTTTACATTAATACCGCGGTAGAAGAGACGGCCGGGAACCGGAATCTTTTCCTGCTCCTCAATGATGTATCCGTGCACATCTCCAATTTCGGTAAGTCCGATGAGTACACCTGTGCCGTCCTCATTGCGGAGGCCGCGTTTGGTGTTGTATTTCTTGTGTAGCTCCGGATTAATTACGTTTTGCGCTTCCGCAAACGGAGCATGCCGGTCCAGAAAATCTTCGGCATTGACTGTAGTGTCTGCACCCATTTTGTGTCCTGTTCGGATGGTTTATGCATGAATATACCATACCGCGTAACTTGCGAACAGGGCCTTTTTGAGCGGTGCGCAGCCTACCGGTGGCGTACGGCGTAGACTTCTCTGATGGTGTGGTTTCTGGCTACCCCCTTGCGCTCAAACTCCGTTTTGGGTCGCCACGCCTGCGGCGGGGCAAATCCGTCATATTGATTTGAAAGCGCGCCGCACGCCGTCACCACTTCCAAAATCTGGTCCGCATACTCTTCCCAGTCTGTCACAATGTAAAAGTAACCGCCCGGTTTTATGCGGGAGGAAACCAAATCCAGGAATCCCGGCTGTATGAGTCTTCTCTTCTGGTGCCGTTTCTTGGGCCATGGGTCCGGGAAAAAGATGTGCACTCCGGAGAATTGGTTTTCCTCCACCATGTGCTGCAAGACGGCAACCGCATCGTGCTGAATAATCCGGAGATTGGAAAGACCGCGTTCTGCAATGTCGGAGAGTAGGCGGCCCACACCGGGTTTGTGCACCTCAATACCAACAAAGTTCTTATCCGGATTTGCCGCGGCAATTTCCGCCGTGGTTCGCCCCATTCCAAATCCAATCTCCAGAATGAGCTCCCTCTCAGGGCGGGGAAAAGATTGTGCAAGATTTGTCCTTTCTTCCCGGTAGGCTACGGCGTATGTGTCATACAACTTTTCATATGCGCGCCGCTGCGCGGCTGTCATGCGGACCTGGCGAATTACGTAGGTGCGCACCTCACCCGGATTCCGGTATGCACGTTGGTCACTGCTGTTCTGCTCGGTGGACGCCAAGAAACTCCTCCATTTCACGTATCGTATCTATGTGCAGCATATGCGCCGCCTGTTCTTCCGCCTCTTTTACTGAGAGCTGGCCGATATGTTCCTTAAGTCGAAGAATTTCCCGTGGTTCCACGCTGAAGCGACGCAAGCCTATTCCCAGAAAGAACGGCAGCAGCACCGGATCTGTTGCGGCGTTGCCGCAAATTGACACCGAAGCTGTTCCCTTGCGTGCTCCGCTGAGAATCCGCTGCATAGAGCGTAGGACTGCGGGATGATAATGCTTGTAGAGCCCGCTTACGTAGTCATTTGTTCTGTCCACGCCGAGCGTGTACATCACCAGGTCATTGGTCCCTATTGAAAGAAAGTCTGCCGCACGGGAGAGCTCGGCGACCGTTTCCACCGCAGAGGGAAGCTCAATCATGGCTCCCAGTTGCGGATGCCCGTTGTGGGCTATCCCTTCTGCGCTAAGTTCACCGATACATTCATCTACCAGTTGCCGCACGCTCTGGTATTCGTCTACAGAGGAGATCATGGGCACCATGATGGAAAGCCGGGAGTCTACCCCGGCCCGCAACATGGCGCGCAGTTGCTCCTTGAAGACGTCCGGGTTGCCCAGCGAAAAACGTATACCGCGGTACCCAAGAAACGGGTTTGCCTCTGCCAGGCGGGGATGAGGCAACACCTTGTCTCCGCCAACATCCAGCGTTCGCAGCACCACTTCGCGCTCCCCCATCGCCCCAGCTACCTTCCGATATATCTGGTATTGCTCTTCTTCCGACGGAAAGTTGTTGCGCACAATGAAGGGGAACTCGCTGCGGTACAGCCCCACTCCATCTGCCCTGGCGGCGAGAGCCGCTTTCACATCATGCACAATATTAATGTTGGCCATCACGTAGACGCGCTGGCCGCACATGGTGTGGGTGTGTTCAGGTATCTTTTCGGAGTCGATCTCCGCCGTGCTCGCATCCAACGTATCCTTGAATCGTTCCAGAAGCCGCGGCTCAGGATCGCAGTAAATGATACCGTTGTGGCCGTCCAGCAGCATTGAAGTACCTGATTTCATGGAGAAGATTGCGGATTCCGAGGTCAGGATCACCGGAATATCAAACGAACGCGCAAGGATAGATATGTGGGCAGTCATCCCGCCTTCCTGCAGAATTAGTCCCTCCACGTGCTGCAGGGCAACACGCACCAGCTCCGAGGGATAGAGTTCCGTAGCTACCACAATCTGTCCACGGTAGTCGCCGGTATCATCGTCTTTGCCTTCCAGATTGCGAAGAAGCCGATGTCCCAGGTCCTTCACGTCAAGCGCCTTTTCTTCCACGCGCGCATTGCCGCTGGAAGAAAAGAGGGTTACGTACTGGTTTACCACCTCGGTCACCGCGTCTTCCACAGATGCGCCCCCGCGAATTGCATCCTCCATTTTCCCTGAGAACTCTTCATCATTGAGCATGAGCAGATGGGAAGAGAAAATGAGCGATGCAACATCCTCCAGCTCATCCTGCACCTCGTCCTGGAGAACCTCGAGCTGGCGCAGTGTTTCGCTCAGTGCAGTGCGAAACCGTTCAATTCCGTCACTGCCCTTCCCCACCTTCCCGCTGCGTGCGAGCTGCTGCATCCGGTCGCCAAATACCACCGATGTCCCCATGGCAATTCCCTCGGAAACCGCCTTTCCATTCACCACCGTGAGATCGCCTTTTTCAGGAGTAATGCGGCGCGGCTCGCGCTGGCCGTGGATCTCCATAAGAATCTCAATGTTTTCCAGGGTCGCCGCAAGATGCGATGCAATTGCCTGAATTGCGCGTGTGTCATGAATGTCAAAGTAGTCAGCCTGGCGGTGCTGCAGCACCATGACGCCAATACGGTTCATACCGCGCTTAATGGGCACGGCCAGAAAGGACTCGTACTGCTCTTCATCAATGTCCGGCACCGCCTTAAAGTGCGGGCTCTTTGTCGCCTCCGCTTCACGTATGGGGCGCAGTTCTTTAAGGGCCTGCCCGGTAATGCCTTCTCCAAGACCAAGCTTCACTCGCCCCACCGACTCTGCTGCGAGCCCCTTGGTGGCACGCAGCACCAGCAAATCCGCTTCCTCATCGTAGAGATAGATGGAGCAGACATCAGATCGAAGGTGATCTGCGATCACTTCCACCACGTCCTGCAGAAACTGACCGGTGTTGGTCCGCCGTTCAAGCAGACTTGAGAGTTCGCTGATGCTCCAGATTAGATCTACGTTGTCTTTTCTCATGAGTTCTCCGGGGCAGGTGGTGTCTGTACCAAATCTATGCATAAACAGGTGGCGCGGAATAGTGTTTTTCTCACCGCACGGGAAAGAATTTCCGCACGGTGGCCGCTACGCTACCAGAATGGAGAGCCTGCCGCGGATGAACTCGCTTTTTTCCTTAAGCCCCACTGACCCGGTATCCAGAATAAGGTGGTGAGGCCGTCTTGGATCAAGCCGCACCTTGCCGCCGGATGATTCAATAAGATGGAGAATTCGATCCGGTGATATCTTTGCCACTTTGGCAAACTCTATTTCCACCTTACCACCCCGTTCTTTCAGATTGGAGACAAAGAGTTTCCGGCACATGATTCTGATTTCCGCAAGGGAAAGAAGACTGTGCACCTCCTCCGGCAAGGGTCCAAATCTGTCGGTGAGCTCCCCAAAGACCGATTCCAGTTCATCCTCCGTCTGGACGGAGGCAATCTTCTTGTAGACCTCCATTTTTTCTGTCGGTTCTTCTATGTAACTGTCCGGGATGTATCCGGTGTATTCGAGCTCCAGGTAAACTTCAGGCGCCTCTTCTTCCCCTTCCCGGTCCAGCTTCCGCACGGCTTCGTCGAGCAATTGCAGATACATGTCAAAGCCAACCGACAGGATGTCTCCGGATTGTTGCCGCCCAAGAAGGTTGCCCGCTCCGCGTACTTCCAGGTCCTTCAGTGCCACCTTGAAACCGCTTCCCAGTTCAGTGTAGTCGGAAATGACCTGAAGCCGCTTCATGGCGAGCTCGCTCAGCGCTTGCTTTTCCGGATAGAACAGGTAGGCGTAGGCCAGCTTCTCACTTCTGCCCACCCGTCCGCGCAACTGGTAGAGCTGAGATATGCCGTACATGTCCGCGCGATCAATGATGATAGTATTCACATTGGGAATGTCGATGCCGTTTTCTATGATGGTGGTGGAAACCATTACCTGAAAACCGCCATGAATAAAGCGGTGCATAATGTCTTCCAGCTCCTGAGAACTCAGCTTTCCATGAGCCGTCTCCACGAGCACTTCAGGCACAAGCTCCTGCAGAAAGAGACGAACGTGATCCAGTGTTTCCACCCGGTTATGAAGGTAGTACACCTGTCCGCCGCGTGAAACCTCACGCCGAATAGCGCGTGCCACTTCCTCCTCTGAAAACTCTTTGATGACCGTTTCTATGGGCCGGCGGTTATGCGGCGGCGTGTTCAAGACAGACATGTCCCTGATCTTCAAAAGTGACATATGAAGCGTCCGCGGTATAGGTGTGGCGGTAAGTGTCAATGAATCAACACTGGTTTTGAGCTCCTTCAGCCGCTCCTTGTCCTTCACGCCAAAGCGCTGTTCCTCATCCACAATGAGAAGACCAAGATCCTTGAAGTTCACATCCCGCTGCAACAGGCGGTGTGTGCCCACAACCAGGTCTACGCCACCTTCTGTAAGCTGGGTCAGCGTCTCTTTCTGCTCCGTCCGAGCAACAAACCGGGAGAGCATGGCCGCCTTGACCGGAAACCGCGCGATGCGCTCGGTGAGATTTTCAAAGTGCTGTTCCACCAGAATGGTGGTGGGGGCAAGGAAGGCCACCTGCTTCCCCGCAGCCACCGCTTTGAAGGCAGCGCGCATGGCAATTTCAGTCTTTCCGTAACCCACGTCCCCACACACCAGACGGTCCATGGGAAGGGGCTTTTCCATATCCTCTTTCACTTCCTGAATGCAGCGCAGCTGGTCTTCTGTTTCCTCATACGGAAACGCCGCTTCAAAATCCACCTGCCACTCCGTATCGGGCGGATAGGCAAAGCCGTGCGCGCGCTCCCTCTTGGAATAGAGCTTCACCAGTCGTTCCGCCAGGTCCTCAACGCTCTTACGCACCCGTTGTTTCCGATTGTCCCAGCTCTTCCCGCCGATCTTATCCAGGCGCGGCGCACTTCCTCCATGGCCAATGTAGCGCTGGATCAAATTCACCTGTTCAATGGGGATATATATGAACTCCTCACCCGCATATTCCAGGTGGATGTAATCACGTTCGTTCCCGGCGGCCGCGATGCGCTTGATACCCTTAAATCTGCCGATGCCATAGTTCACGTGTACCACGTAGTCGCCGGGATTAAGCTCCACAAAGGTATCAATCTCCCGGCTTTGCACGTGTTTTACAGAACGGGGCACACGCTTGCGCCGGCCAAAAATCTCGTTCTCTTCAATGACGGCTATCTTCAAGTCTGGTAGACTGAACCCGCCGGATATTGCGTCCGGCAGCACCTTTACGTTCATCTCCTCAAGGAGGTGGCCCAGGCGCAGAGATTGTGCCTCACTGTCCGCGAAAACAAATACCTCGTAGCCGGCACGGCCCAAATTTGCAAGCTCTTCTTTGAGAAAATCGATATTGCCAAAGTAGGAGCGCGGCGGGTCAAATGAGAAGGTATGAAAACCGTTATCAGGTGCATCACCCAGGACGTGAAGGCGTATAAGCGCCGGGGTCTCCTTTTCAACAGCAGCAAGATCCAGCATGAGCCGCTCCGGGCGCGGAACCGCCTTCTCATGTCTTGTTTTGCGGAAAAGGCCGTCATATTCCTTCTCCAGCGCTTCTGCTGCCGTTAACAGCCGCTCGTAGTCAGAAAAAACCACGCTGGAAAAGTCCGGCAAATAGTCTATGAGACTTGGCTTCTCACCAAAGGCAAGCGGATAGTAGAGTTCTTCACCGCTGAATCCGCCCTGAGTAGACAGCAGCTCTATAATCTCCTTCCCGTTATCAGGAAACTCCGGCAACTCCCCAAGGCGCTGTTCGAGGAAGGAGATTCGGTTGTCGTCCCAAAGCACCTCACGTCGAGGAATAATTTCGATATGCTTCAGCTTTTCTACGGAGCTTTGCGTGGAGACGTCAAAAAGTTTGATCTCCTCTACCTCTTCAAATTCAAAGACAATACGGGTTGCCTCTTCATAGCCGGGGAGAAAGACGTCAAGCACTTCACCTCTGATCGCATACTCCCCGCGGACACTTACACGCGGAACCCGCAAATAACCGTAGGTCTCCAGTTTCCGTCCAAGCTCTACCGGATCAAACGGCTGGCCAACGGCAACACGAAATATGGTGCCGGCAATGCTCTCCGAGGGAGGCAGCGGTGACAAAAGAGCACGCAGCGGGCAAATGATGACCGAAGGATCCTGGGAAAGCAGGGATGCAAGCACCCGCACCCGCTGGCCAAACACGTGAGAGTTGTGTGGCGTCTCCCGATAGGGAACGGTACCCCACCACGGAAACATGGCCGCGGGAACTGATAAAAGATCCAGGTCACCTGCAAGAGAGTGGGCTTCCTGCTCCGTTGGCACCACGCAGAGCAGCGGCTTGCGCTGTTGGCGGAACAGGCGTTCAAGCATGACCGCAAGAAAGCTTCCACGGATACCCTGAGCATCTATGGGAAAGGAGCGGCCGCGGAATGCCTGTGTAAACGCGCGGTAGGGTGGATACGAGGAAAGCTTCTTTGCTATAGTATCAGAGAATAAGGTTATCATGTATTCTTTCCGAAAATGTTAGTGAGTCCAGGGAGAGACCGTATTGAGAAGAATCCTGACGTTTTGCGCACTCCTGTTCACTGCGGCACTCGTTTTCAGCCAGACGGATGGAATTGAGCTGTCAATTCGCTACTTTGACAAGGAAGTGTACCAGCCGGAAAGCGATGTTTTTATCAAGCTCATGATTACCAATAACACAGCAGATGTGTATCGATTCCGTCTGGCGGACAACCGCATCTTCAACCTCAATTTTGACGCACGAACGCTTACAAACCAACAACTTGAAAGCTCGGAAAAATTTACCACAGAGAGAACCAGTAATCAACAGGTATTCTTTCGTGAAGTGAGCCTTGCCCCCGGTGAGGAGTACGCCTTTGTGGAAAACCTGGCCGACTACGTAAAGATTCCCGGCGCAGGCATGTATGTTGTCTCAGCCCGGTTCTACCCGGAGCTCGTTACCCATAACAGCGGCATGACCCTCTCTTCAAATCGTCTTACGCTCTCTGTGGAACCTTCCGCGTCCGGTCTCCAACAGATGCAGGCGCGCATCGACCAGGAAACCGGTCAAATACTGAAGCGGGAAGACATGCCTCCGGATGAGGTGGTTGCATATACAATTCACGCGCGGCAGCATGGTGAATGGAACAAGTTCTTCCTCTATCTGGATGTTGAAAGTATTCTCCGGTCAAACCCGGAGCGGGAACGTAGATTCCTGCGCCTCTCAGAGGAGGAACAACGGGCAGAGGTTGTGCGCTTCCGCGACGAGCTCATGGGACAGACTGTGGATGAAGAGATCAACGTCATTCCTGAACGATTTCAAATGATTCAGACTACCTATACTCCCGGACAAGGGCGGGTGGTAGTGGACGAATACTTTGACAACGGGAATTTTACCCTCGTAAAGCGCTATACTTACATGGTACGCCGGCGTGACGGCGTCTGGGAAATATACGATTACACGGTCACAAACCGGGGGACAGAGTAGTATCAGATGAAGATTGTCCTTATTGCCGAGCGTGAAGAACTCAAACCACTCATTCTCACTCACTTCAAACCTTCCACCTCTGAGATAATCCAGTACTGGAATCCCATTAAGGCAATGGACAACATAGATGAGATAGATCCGGACGTGGTGGTTTTCAGCGCACGTGACTTTCCACGCCACTGGAAAGCGTTTCTCACCTTTCTCCGTGGCAGCAGGAGCAAGGATCACACCGTCTTTATCCTGCTTAAGGGCGATGAGTTCTCTTTTGAGGAGGCCTCAAAAGCGCAGCACCTTGGCGTCAATGGACTCATTCATGAAAATCTGGAAAACGAGCGAGAGATACACCGCCTGCGGGATCTGGTAGTGCGATACAAGGAGATTGCAGAGGCGCGCAAGGAAAAACGCTACATTCCAGGAAGCGTTGACCAAATCGATTTCCTATTTTCCCACCCCGTTACCCTGCAACTCGTAACAGGCACCGTAAAGGACATCTCCGCAACAGGGCTCCGATTTGCGCCGGACAATCCCCTTCTCACCCGGGAACTCGCACCGCAAACCCGCGTTGATGCAGCGTCTCTGCGAGTTGGACGGGAAGTGATCTCTGCTTCATGTAAAGTCATCCGCGCCAGAGACACGGTAAGTTTTTCATTTCCTGATCTGAGCGACACACAGCGGGAGATCGTCAATTCCTACCTCAAACAGCACGCTGAACGCGAGCTCAAACGCGTATCATCTTTGTGACCCTTTCTTGACACCGCAATATTGCACCTCGTAGAATATTTAGTAAGCACAATTTGGTAAGCACAAGGGGGACACATGGCAGCGCGTAACTATCTGGAATCCGCTCCGCACAATCAGATCATGCGGTATCGCCTCGTGGCAGAGGACTACCAGGATATCGCCACGCCCTTTACCGGCGCACCACGCCGGCATCCCTATGATGCACACAAGCTCCTTCTTGTGCCCGCCCCGGTGGAGGCACCGCCGTTCTTCTACGAATTTGAAATTGCGGACATCGTCCATGTGGAGGAACTGCAACGCATTGCCTCCGTGGATGGCGGCAGCCTGCAGATCATCAAGCTCTGGGTGAAGAATAAGGCGGTTGGTTTCAAGTTGGAGCCGTTCCGTGTGGGAAGCACAGACGGCGAAAGACGAAGAACAAATCGTCCTGCTCTCAAACACTTTACGGAATAGTCACTGATTTCTGCATGGAACGTGAGACAGAACTATGCCTGAGCGCCAGCAACTCACACCACTCGGCCTCTACGCGGAGGACCAGTCGGGCCGGAAATTACGCTGTACACTCTGCCCCCATAACTGCCTGATCCGTCCGGACACACGCGGGTTCTGTGGCGTAAGGGAAAACGTTGACGGGCAGCTTCACCTGCCGTTCTATGCCGCCGCCAGCGCTGTTGCCGTGGATCCCATTGAGAAGAAGCCTCTCTACCACTTCCTTCCTGGATCCCAGGTACTCTCCATTGGATTTCTCGGCTGCTCCCTGCGCTGTCCGTTTTGCCAGAACTATCGAATATCGCAATCCACTACCGGCCACACAGAACCCGTTATGCCTGACGCGCTGGTTGCCCGCGCCCTGGAATACGGCGTTCCAGCGGTTGCCTATACCTACAATGAACCAACCATACATTTGGAATACGTCCTGGAGGCAAGCCGGCTTGCTCATACGGCCGGTCTTAAGAATGTACTTGTTACCGCCGGGTATCTCAATGAAACGCCAGCCCGGGAGCTTTTTCAGGTCATTGATGCGGCTAACATTGATCTAAAAAGCTTCAACGAGAAGTTCTACCGGCAGGAATTGCGGGCAGGCTTGCCGGAAGTAAGGCGCACTATTGAGATTGCAGCAAGTCTTACCCACGTAGAAATAACAACACTTCTCATCCCGGGAAAGAACGATAGCGACGAAGAGATGGACGCCATTTCCCGTTTTATTGCAGACATAAATCCAGACATCCCCCTCCACCTATCTGCCTACTATCCGACCTACAAATACACCGCCGTGGCAACGCCTCCCCAGAGGCTTCGCAGCCGGATGGATATTGCGCGGCGCTATCTTCACTACGTCTATCCGGGAAACGTGCGTCTTGACGCGGACACCTCCTGCCCCGGCTGCGGCACCACTGTGGTCCGCCGAACCGGATTCCGTTCAGAAGTGGTTGGACTCACCGCCGAAACACCGCCTGCGTGTACTACCTGTGGCCACACCATTCCAGTTGTGAGGTAGCCGGCTACACTCCACGGTCCGCAACGTCTTCCAATGCTCTCGCTGCCGACGGCCCGAAAACACATGACGCGAACACCTGCGCACCGCTCAAAATCCCCCTCACCTCTTGACACATTTGGCCGGATCTTGTAATTTCTGACTGCTATCGGCCAATCCCCTGTAGCTCAGTCGGTAGAGCGGGTGGCTGTTAACCACTAGGTCGGCAGTTCGAGTCTGTCCGGGGGAGTTGAGGCTTCACAGGTTCACTGTGGAGCCTTTTTTGTGTTCGGCGAACCGCCTCTTCCGGTGAAACGTCCGTTTCACCTGTCGCCCATCGGTAAAGCTTCGCTTTACCTGGGGTCGGCAGTTCGAGTCTGTCCGGGGGAGTCGAGGCTTCACAGGTTCACTGTGGAGCCTTTTTTGTGTTCGGCGAACTGCCGACCCCAGGGGAAGTTCCGCTCGACGGGCGCTTGACGATGCCACCTTATTTTGCTATTTTGCCAATAAACAATACAAGAGATACTTCGGCAAAGCGGTCGGGACGTGTATTGCTGCCGGCGCAATGTGTTTCCGGAGGTTGTCACGTCCATGCCAGTTGCACGGTTGCCCGGGGCGCCGGGTTGAGTTCAAACTGCCGAATTCTGTCATCAAGGAGAAGACCCACCAATGCGTAAACTTATTGAAAACTTCAATCTGTCGTGGGGAGCTGCAGTTATGGGGACCGGCGTCCTCAGCATTATCCTTTCCGGAATGGGAGGCGGTATTGCCGTTGCCGCGTTCGTGCTCTTCTGGCTGAACGCCATTGTGCTTTTCTACTCGCTCGCCTGCTGGATCCTTATGTGGTTTGTCACGCCGGGTAAGATCAAAGCGATCGTCAACAACGCAAACGCCCTGGTTTTCCTTCCCACCGTACCGGTCGGGGTCGTGGTGTTTGCAAACAATCTGATGGCCCTGCGTGGACGTTTTTTCCCCGGCCTCGGCGGACTCTTCCCGGCCGTCCTCTGGATGGCTTCAAGCCTTCTGATTATCGTACTGGCAGTCCACTTCATAGACCGCGTATTCGCGAGCGCGAACATCGAAATCCAGCACTCCACGTTTGGATGGCTCATTCCGCCGGTTGCGCTGCTAATCATCCCGCTCGGCGCTCCGCTGTTCCTTTCCGTATTCAGTGCGGCAGCAGCCGAAGCAATTGTGCTTCTGTCATTCGCTCTGTGGGGTGCCGGTTTCTTTGCCTACCTGTTTGTAAACGCCGCCGTAACACACCGCTACTTCTTCCATGAAATGCCGGTCAATCAGATGACACCCTCGGTGTGGGTCGGCCTCGGACCAATTGGAGCCGGAGCAGCAGGGCTCTTATCCCTCTCGCGTGCAGTGCAGGCAATGCCGGACCTCAGGCCGCTGGCAGACTTCGGCACCGGGTTTGCGCTCTTGCTGTGGGGTTTTGGTTTGATTTGGTATCTGGTATCGATTGCCCTCACGTTGCGCAAAGCGTTTTTCGAGAATATCCCCTACACCATGGGTTGGTGGGCGTTCACGTTTCCCCTCGGTGCATATGCACTCGCCACGCGGATGCTCTTTGCCCAAAATCACGTGGCGGTTCTCGCCATCTTCTTCTGGGTACTCCTGGTGAATCTCCTGGTCTTCTGGCTCATCACCGCCTACCGTACGGCGAAATTCACGGTGGGAAAATCCTAAAGATAGTAGGTGCGGAGCGGCGACTGCCGGAGGCAAAAGCCCCGGGATACCGCGTCTGCGGTAATCAGGCTCATCGAACACCATAGCAGATTTGTCAGCGCTGCACCGTGCGTGCCGACAGACCCGCGCGGGCCGCCAGCGCGAACGACTCAGTCAATGTTGGATGAGGATGAATGGCCGCGACAAGATCGGGCAGCCGCGCGCCGCTTCTTACAGCAGGAGCCGCCGAGTCCGGGACCATCCTCGACCAGAAGGACCTGCTTTCCGGCCCGTGCAAGGGCCATGGCAAGCAGGGTTTTCGCGGGTTCACTGCCTGCAACCAGTACGTCAACGTGTAGTGTGCTCATATAAAACTACTCTTCTTTGAATTGCTCACTGTTTCCCCATACCGCAGGAGAGACGGACTAGGCATGAAAAATTCTTGTTGCTTGCGCCGTCCATCGCAAAGGCCCAGCTGTCAGGGACACATTTCACCGGACGTAGCGCACGCCGCTCATTCGCATGAGCTGATGACTCACCGCTTCGCTCTGTCGTGCAGACATCATCGCACCCAATGGGAATCTCTTCATGGAATTCACCCATTCCAGGTAGCCCCAGGAGTGGACATCCTCATGCCGGAATCCGTGGTGTGGGATTGTTTGCGAACATTGCTCCTTCGACGAGCGAAAACTTCTCTGGCTCTTTTCCAATGGGACTGATATGTGCAGGGGGAACGTACGTGGGTGCCGCAGCCGACGCGCGCGCTACATCCCTCATACAGTAGTCGCCATCGTTGACCCAATCGCCTCGAACAGGACGCTTTTTGATACAGTGCGGCTGCATTGCCTCAGTGTCAAAGCTGGTGACAAGTAGATTCGTCGCGGCGGCTTGAAGTGATTCGGCTCCAAACACGTCGAGAAGAAACCGCTCAAATGGCCTGGATGAGTATTTGTGCCGGAACGCGTGTACCGCAGTGTGGAGGGCTGATCGAAACGACGGCGGAAAGATCTCCGTGCCACGACGTTCATACGGCTGGACAACCTGCGAAGCGGTGAACCGCTCGGTTCCGTCTTTATTGCGCAGCGAAAGGGCAAGGGCGATGAGTGCGCCGGTTGAGGTCCCTCCCAAGACATCCAAGAGATCAAAAAACGACTGCCGTTCTCCGGCGGCGGTAAGTCTCCGACGGACCTCCTCGAGAACTCTTGCGGGTCGAACACCCCGTATTCCACCTCCGTCGATGGAAAGTATTGTAGCCCTGTATCGCTACCTCATACACACGAGCGCCCACGGGTAATAAGACGGCCGCCTTGAAGTCCACCCATTTGAGAGCGCGAAGCGCCTCACGAATGGCGAGCCGGTCGTTATTCTTCCTTTATTTGGTAATTTACCAAATGCGCACACGAAGTCAACCTGAGGCAAAACTAATTCTTATTCAACTGCTCACATTGTTTTTCGCGCACGAACCAGGCCGGAACCGCGCAACGTCAGTACCGCGGCATGGCCGGGTCAATGCGCTCGGCCCACGCGTCCAGACCGCCTCTGAGGTTGCGAACACGGCGAAATCCGACACTTTGCAGGAACGCAACGGCATGCGCACTGCGCGCTCCACTTTTACAGTACGCAACAAGCTCACGGGCTGAATCCAGTTCGTGAACGCGGGCAGGAAGATCATCCACGGGGATGAGGTGACTTTCCAGGCGGCAAATATCGCGCTCATGGGGCTCGCGGACATCAAGTACAACGATATCGTCACCCGCATCAAGCAGCTGTTTCAGCTCTTCCGGTGTTATTTCCGGAACAGCCGGACCAGTGTAGCTCTCCTCCCCGCGAATGCCGCAAAACTGCTGGTAATCGATCAACTCGGTGACACTCGGGGTGGTGCCGCACACGGGACAATGCTCGTTTCGTTTGATAGTGAATTCGCGGAAGTGCATGCCCAGGGCATCCACGAGAAGAAGCCTTCCCGCGAGTGAGATTCCTGCTCCCAGGATGAGCTTAATCGCTTCAGTTGCCTGAATGACGCCGAGAAGCCCCGGGAGCACTCCCAGCACTCCGCCTTCCGCGCAGGAAGGCACCATACCCGGCGGCGGGGGCTCGGGGTAGAGGCAGCGGTAACACGGCCCACCGTCGTGAGCAAATACGGACGCCTGACCTTCAAACCGGAAGACACTTGCATAGACGAAGGGCGTTTTGGAAAGCACGCACGCGTCATTCACCAGGTAGCGCGTTGCAAAGTTGTCCGTACCGTCCACCACCACATCGAACTTACCAATGATTTCCAGGGCGTTTTCACGTGAGAGCGATACGGGAAACGTTTGCAGCGTCACGTGCGGATTAACAGCCGCAATCTTTTCCGCCGCGGACTCCACTTTGCGCCTCCCGACATCCGCGGTGGTATGAATAATCTGGCGCTGCAGGTTGGTAAGGTCAACAACATCGAAGTCAACTATCCCAAGCGTGCCTACGCCTGCGGCCGCCAGATAAAGCGCAACCGGGGAGCCCAATCCTCCGGCGCCAACGCAGAGGACTCTGGCTGCGGACAGTTTCTGCTGGCCGGCAAGCGCCACCTCCGGCATGATGAGGTGCCGGGAATAACGAAGAATCTCCTCGTTGCTGAAGCCCATAGGTGTTATCCCCCGGCAATGGCGCCCACTACCAGAAAAGGCTCGCTTCCGTCTATTACGGCATCGGGGAGCCGGATGTCCTGACTCGTAAGAGAGAGATCTTTCCCACAGGCAAAGAAGCGGATAAAAGGGCGGCGCTCCTGGCTCACGTGGTTCCGGATGGTTCCCTGGAGCATGGGGTAGCGCCGCTCAAGCGCGTTCAGGACTGACCGCACGGTGACTTCACCATCGACCTCAACACTGACATCCCCGGCAACCCGGGCGAGCGTACGCAGGTGCGCCGGAAGCTCTATACGAATCATGACAGCGTCTGCACCTCCACGGAGAACACGGCAGGTAGATCGTGCACAATGGTGTTCCAGCTGTCACCACCATTCGGAGAGGCGTAGACTTGTCCGCCGGTAGTCCCGAAATAGATGCCGCACTCATCAAGGGTGTCCACGGCCATTGCATCACGAAGAACGTTAACGTAGCAGTTTTTCTGTGGCAGTCCCTTTGTAAGCGGCTCCCATTCGTTTCCGCCGCTCGTGCTCCGGTAAACACGGAGTTTTCCCTCCGGCGGGACGTGCTCTGAGTCACTCTTAATTGGGACTACGTAAACGGTTTCCGGGTCATGCGCGTGAATATCGACCGCAAAACCAAAGTCGCTCGGCAGATTTCCACTCACTTCATACCACGAGTCGCCTGCATCATCACTGCGCATCACGTCCCAGTGTTTCTGCATGAATAGTACGCCCGGCCGCTTGGGATGCATGGCAACGTGGTGAACGCAATGCCCAATTTCGGCGGCCGGCTCCGGCAGGAACTCTGACCGCAGCCCTTTGTTGATGGGCAGCCAGCTCTCTCCCCCGTCACTACTACGAAAAGCTCCGGCAGCGGAAATGGCCGTGTAGATCCGTCCTGGATCATCGGGGTCAAGAATGATGGTATGAAGGCAGAGACCGCCGGCTCCGGGCTGCCAGCGTTGTCCGGTTTCATGCGTACGCAATCCCGGCATTTCCTTCCAGCTCTTACCCCCGTCCCGCGTACAAAAGAGTGCGGCATCTTCTGCTCCGGCGTACACCAGATCCGGATCCGTGAGGGAGGGCTCCAGGTGCCACACCCGCTTGAATTCCCACGGATGAGGAGTGCCGTCATACCAGGTATGCGGACCGGGAACCCCGTCATAGGTAAACGCGTTGTCTACCGGCTCCCAGGTCCGGCCACCATCATCAGAACGCTGAATCACCTGCCCAAACCATCCGCTTGTCTGGGAGGCATACAGACGGTTTGGGTCAGCGGGAGACCCTTTCACATGGTACACCTCCCACCCCCCAAAATGGGGACCACTTACATTCCACTTCTCCCGTTTTGCGTCCGATGTTAATACGAACGCGCCCTTATGTGTGCCCACCAGGACACGAACGCTTTTCATGCCTTTCCTCCTCGGTCCTCGGAATATACATGACTATATCACTAATATTATAGACCGATGAAGAGTTGCAGGCCAGTGAAAATTTATGCGTATTTGGTGCGAGACGAATGTGCAACGACCGGCGTGTTGCTGCCGCTGTTACCGCGCCGACGTCACGCCCACCCAGGCGCCGTCGCTTTCCACTGAAGCCTTGACCGCGTCATAGAGGCGCAGGGCGGAAAGCGAGGTTTCCAGGTTGTCCGTGGAGGTCGCTCCGCTCCGCACCTGTTCCGCAAAGACTTCCAGCTCGCGCAGCATACCGGTGTTGTATCCGGAATCTCCGCCGGCCAGGCAGGTGGGCGGTTCATACCATTGCGCCGGCCGTCCGTCCTGAAGCATGCGCCACGAGCTGCTGTTATGAATCGTCATGGCATTTCCTCCGGCAACGGTTATCTCCGTTTCTTCACCGGGAAACTCAAAGGAGCGGTGGTCACTGAACGTCAGCGTTCCTATCACGCCGCTTTCCATCTTGACGGTAACCGCAAAACTGTCCCAGCCCCGGCGGAGAGCCGCCACCTTTTCAGCAGGACCAAAGAGCCACGTTACCAGATCAAGGGCGTGAATCCCAAAATCAAGCAATACCGTCTCCGGCGGGAGCAGCTCCAGATCAAACTTGCCGGCGTACCAGTCAACACTGAAGCACTGCCACCGCGAGGCCGGAAACTGCTGCAGCCATTCCTTAGCTTTGATGTAGGAAGCGCTGTACCGTTTCTTGAATCCCGTCATGCAGAGCGACTTCTGCTCCCGCGCCGCGGCAAGCAATGCCTCCACGTGAGCCGCAGACGGAGCAGGCGGCTTTTCTGTATAGACAGGTATGCCCCGCTTGATGCAAAACCCGGCAGCTTCATAGTGGAGTTCCGGCCCCACGCACGCAATGACCGCTTCAGGATTCTCCTGTTCGATCATATTTTTCCAGTTTGTGTAGGGCCGCCCACCGTACAGCGCGCACTTTTCTTCAGCATGATCCAGATGACGCGCAGCACACGCGGTCAGAGTCATTCCAGCGCTTGGAAGGTAGGGATAGATCCGCTTTGTGGAAAGCTTGCCTGTTCCAATTACAACTGTTTTCAGCGGACGCGTCACTTCGCCCTCCTCCGGTCAACCACAGCCGGCGCGTTAGATGAGTTCAACGTCGCTATTGTGAAACTCTGACGCGTCAAAGAAGCGCTGATAGTTGAACTTGTTGTACCACGTCATATACTCCTCAGCCGGGCGCGTTTGTTCCTCAAGAGATGCCCACACGTCTTCCGGAAGATCCCGGTCCGCTGGCACCAGGTTGGCATTCAGCTGTTCAAGATTCTTCACGCCAATGATAACAGACGAGACTACTCTGCGGCCAAGCGGCCAGGAAATGGCAAGCTCCGGAATTGAAATGCCGCTTTCCTTTGACACCTTTTCCACCACATCTGCAACCTGAAATCCGCGTTCATGCCAGAACCGCGGACCGTCAACGCCAGTGCGGTATGCGGCACGGCTTCCCTCCGGGCGCTCTCTCTTCTTGTACTTACCGGTCAAAACCCCGCCGCCAAGGGGACTGAAGCACGTAATGCCCATACCGCTGTCAATTGCCGCCGGAAGAATTTCCCGTTCGAGCTCACGGTGAATGAGACTGTAAATGTACTGTCCGGCTACCATACGGGGCAGGTTCAGGCGGTCAGAAACGCCCCGTGCCTTGGCCACCTGCCATCCAAACAAACTGCTGCTTCCCACGTATCGAACCTTTCCCTGACGCACAAGGTCGTCAAGGGCACCCAGGATTTCCTCGTACGGCGTGACGGGATCTGGCACGTGGAGATAGTAAAGATCGATGTGGTCCGTGCCGAGCCGCTTCAAGCTCGCTTCACACGCTTTCATGACGGTTTTGCGTGATGCGCCAAACCCGGTTGGCCCGCCCTTCTTGGGCAGAGAATACTTTGTTGCGATAATGAGTTCGTCCCGGTCAACCTGCGGCAGAAATGTGCCAATAATTTCTTCGGAGCGCCCGCCCGCATAGACGTCACCACAGTCAATGGAATTGCCCCCGGCATCTACATAGGTCTTCATGATCTGGTGCGCGGTTTTTTCGTCGCATCCCCATGCCTCGGCGCCAAAGGTCATAGTTCCCAGTGTAATCCGGGACATCAGCAACCCGGAGGATCCCAAATAGCGGTACTTCATTGTGCGCTCCTTCTGTCATCTGATTGTTATCATAGTGTGATAGATTAATTCCACTTCTATACTAAACCGGTGCGTTGACTGTGTCAAAGTTGCAACAATTCAGTACGTTTGACAGCGACCTGCCGCGGCAGTAGAATTGGAATGCGGGTCTGACGGATTAAAAGACGCTGCCGTTGTATCGCGCTTCTGCGTTCCCATCACTTTTCACATCAGTTTTTCCAGGCAGGCAAAGGGCGCGGACACCCGGGAGGCGATGTCTTGTGCGGGTCCTGGTTACCGGCGGTTCCGGATTTCTTGGTATCAATCTAATTCGATATCTCCTGGAAGGGCCGGCATATTCCATCTGTTCACTTGATACTGCACCGTTTGATTTTCCTGAGGCCAAATTCATAGAGGCGGTCCAGGGTGATATTCGGGACCTAACGTGCGTTCGGCGCGGTGTTGCGGCGGTAGATGCCGTAGTGCATTGCGCAGCAGCGTTGCCCCTTTATCCCTACTCGGAAATTCTTTCCACAGAAGTTGACGGCACTCGCACGCTGATTGAAGAGGCTTTCCGCAGCGGCGTAAAGAGATTTCTCTTCATCTCGTCCACAGCGGTATACGGCATTCCCACTCACGTCCCGGTCACGGAAGACAAGCGCTGTTCCGGCGTCGGTGCGTACGGCCGCGCAAAGATCGCGGCTGAGCACGTATGTGCCTCGTGGCGCAAACGTGGGCTGTGCGTCACTATCTTGCGTCCCAAGTCTTTCATAGGTCCGGAGCGCCTTGGCGTCTTTTCCCTCCTGTACGACTGGGCAGCAGACGGAAAAGCCTTTCCCGTTCTTGGAAGCGGAAAAAATCGATACCAACTCCTTGATGTTCACGATCTGTGCCGTGCCATCCATCTCTGCCTGACGCAGTCTGCAGATCGGGTGAGTGATGTGTTTAACATTGGCGCCCGTCATTTTGGAACGCTCCGCTCAGATTTCCAGGCGGTGTTGGATGAGGCAGGCCACGGCCGGAAGATCGTGCCTCTCCCGGCCGCCGCGGCAGTTCCGGTACTTCGCGCGATGGAACTGCTCCGCCTGTCACCGCTGTACAGATGGGTCTATGAGACAGCGGGAAAGGACTCAGTTGTCTCGATTGAGAAGGCGTCCACTATCCTGGGTTTTGAACCACGCTATACAAATCGGGACGCACTCTTGCGCAATTTTCACTGGTACTTAGAAAACCGCCGCCTCGTGAACCAGCGCGTTGGGGTCTCACATCGTGATCAGTGGGCACAGGGAGCGCTCAAAATTGCAAAGCTCTTTTTCTAAACCGCACTCCGGTATTCACTCGCTCATTCGGCTGGCCCGACCTGTTCACTGGGTAAAGAATGGCTTTGTACTTGCCCCGGCGCTCTTTACCATAGGCACAGAAGGTGGACGGGAATTTGCATCCGCGGGTCTGGCTTTTCTCGGATTTTGTTTTGTGGCGTCGTCCTGCTACATTGTCAACGACATCAACGACGTGGAATATGACCGTCTCCATCCCGGAAAGGATATCAGACCACTCGCCCTTGGCCTTGTCTCGATACGACATGCCATTCTCTTTGCCCTCTTTTGTGTGGCGGCGGCTATCCTTATATCTCTCTTTCTTCCGTGGAGAGTCGGAATCCTCTATGCGGGATACATAGTCCTTGGACTGCTGTATACCTTCAAGCTGAAGGATCTGGTTCTCATTGACGTAATGGCCATTGCCACAGGATTCATGATCCGCGTCTTTGCCGGCGCCGCGGCAATCAACGTCACCGTCTCTCCGTGGATGATTCTTACCACGTTCTTCCTTTCGCTTTTCTTAGCGTTCTCAAAACGGAGAAGCGAAATAGTTGCGGCCCCTGTTGAAAGACAGCGAAAGGTCCTGCAGGACTACTCGGAACGATTTTTGAATATGATGCTGGCCATCACGCTTTCACTGACAATTGTGACCTATTCAATCTATGTGATTCAGCCCGCTGTAATGGAGCGCACACGGGGGGATGGGCTCCTCTACACCGTACCGGTGGTAGTCTACGCGTTGCTACGCTATCTCTTTGTTATTGTGAAGACCAATCGCGGCGGAGATGTGGCGGACGTCGTTGCCGGCGATGCCGGACTCATTGCTTCCATTTTTATGTGGGCAATTGCCGTTGCAATCCTGGTGGCGACCCACCCATGAGATACTCCGGCGCAGCAACCCGAGCGGCTACCTATGCACTTTTTGCCTCCGCGGCAACACTGACAAACGTTGCCACTCAGGCCGGCGTGTCGGCCGTATGGCCGTGGAGATACGCTGACCTCTTTGGCCTGGCCGGAGGAACGCTGACCGGCCTTGGACTCAAGTATCTACTGGACAAACAGTGGATTTTTCGATTTCACACTGCAGGGATCAGGGAGTACACACGGCGGTTTCTTAGGTATGCGGCCACCGGTGTGGTCACGACAGCAATTTTTTGGGGGACGGAGCTCACATTTCTTGCAGCGTTCCACTCCCAGACTGCCAAGTACGTCGGTGCATTTCTTGGCCTTGGGATTGGATACACTGTGAAGTATTTCCTGGATGCCCGCTTTGTGTTTACACATGATCCGCCGTCCGCCCGAAAGCCGAGAGATCCTACGGCGCTTTTGGTTTCGGCCGCCGCGTTTGGACTCTACTGGTTTACCTCGGCACGTGCACCCGGGTGGGTTGACGCCACGCTCATCCTGAACGGGGCGGAAAGAATGCAGCTTGGCACCTGGGTAAACACGCATAATCTCTTCAACGTGCTGGGACACTACTGGCTCCTGGCAACTTTTTTTCTGGATCCTCATCGCTCCCTCACACTCCTGTGTACCATTTTTGGCAGTCTCACCGTGCTCTTCCTCTACCTCACCGCGGTTACAATAACCCGCAACCGAATTGCTTCCGTATTCACATCGATTGCAATTGTCCTCTCCCACTCTCTCTGGTGGCATTCTGCCACGATTGAAGTCTACACGCTGAATACGCTGCTCATAGCGGCAATCCTTTATCTCATTTTCCGCTACGCGCATGAAGGCCGGAGAAGGGGGCTCTATATAGCGTTTTTTCTGGGAGGATTGGGAGTGAGTAACCACGTTCTGATGGGTCTCTATGTGCCGGCATTTGCGCTTCTTTCCGTCCTGCTCATCAGGGAAAGGCGCATTTTGGGGAGACACCTCGTACTTTTGCTGTTGGCAGCAGTTGCCGGCGGGTCTCTTTATCTGGTGATCTTCATTCAGGATCTGGTTGCCGAGGGACATCTGGGTGGGGTTGTGAAAAGTGCTATGGGCGGAGGTTTTTTGCAGAAAATGTTTCCGTCCGGCATGTCACCGGGAGAACGTCTCTTCTGGGCGGGTAACTACCTGTTTCTTCTTATCTGGAATTTCCCCTCGGCCGCAATTGTCTTTGCTGTCGCGGCAATACCGCGGTTGCCACGGAAGATTGCGGATCCAGCGGTAACGGGTTTCTTTTTTGCCGGATTGATTGCACAGGTGATCTGGTCGGCAAACTACCTCATTTGGGACATGTACGCTTTTGCACTTCCCGTCTACATTATGCTTTCCGTGCCCCTGGCGGTGGGCATTGATTCTTTCGTTAGAACCGGAAGTAAACAGCGCGTCAGATTGAACCCGCGCCAGTTCATTGCGCTTATCACCTTTGCCCTTCCGCTTCTCGTCTATCCCACCTTCGCTCATTGGCCGGGACGGGAGCACATTGTTGACACCTACATTTCACTCTATCCGGAGGCGAAGAGACTGGGCGGCTACTGGGATCCGGCCGAATACGTTTTCAATCCGGTAAAGCGGAACTACACGGCAGTTGAACGTTTTGCAAACGGCTGGATGGCACGAATACCGCCCGGCGCGCACTACTGGGACGATGAAAGCAAGGCCGCCTACCCGCTTCAGTTTTACTACCAGTCAATTCGCCGCGAACGCACCGACGTTACTATCCACGCGGTTTTCGGTATCATGATGACAGAAACGCAGGCACAATATCACGCACGGGAGATCCAGCGGCATCTCTCCCGCGGGGATCCCGTCTTTATATCTTCACTCGCCGAACCGGAACGTGAAATCCTGAATCAACTTTATCATCTTGAAAATCCCGAGATGCCGCTTGTGCAGATCCGGGCACTCGGTGAGGAGGAACTGGTAGCAACGTTTCCCAACATATCGATACGTGACTTTCCTCTGGGTGTAAACGGTATGCCGGATATTTTCAGACTGGTACAATAAGCAAAAGATGCGAAGTCTATTTGGTCGCCGTACAGAGAGCAGCTACAGACACTCCCCGTTGTCCTGTAGTTTCTTCATGAGCCTGACGGTTTCCATGATAAACCGGTCCCGACAGGCGGCCAGATGGGGCATGCTCTTCACGTTCCAGTTGTAAAAGCCTTCTCCAGACTTGTGACCGAGTGATCCGTTTTGACACAGTGTTTCCAGATACGCCGCCGGTTCTTCATTTCGCGCAAGGCCGGGGAGCACGTCGCGCTGAACTGAGAGAGCCAGGTCCAGTCCTACTGCATCGATGTGTTCCAGAGGGCCCCAGACAGGAAACCGCATCGCCATTCCAGCCTTTATGGCGGTATCAACATCTCCAGCGGTTGCCAGTCCGCTCTCCACAATACTCACGGCTTCTCTGATAATAGCCTGAAGAATACGGTTTGCAAGCTGGCCGGGCAGATCTTTGTTCACTACAACCGGGGACTTGCCCCATCCCAACAATATCCTTCGTACCTTTTCCGCCGTTTCTCCGTCCGTCGCTTCTCCTTTCACAACCTCGACCAGAGGTACCAGATGCGCGGGGAACCAGAAATGCGTGGTGACACTCCGTCCGGGACGTTTCATGAATCTGGTAATGTCTGTTATGCGCAGTCCGGAGGTGTTGCTGGTTATGATTGCCCCGGGATCTGCAATCTCATCAAGGTGTGCAAACAGTTTCTGCTTTTCCTCAAGTCGCTCGGAAATGGCTTCAATGATGAGATACGCAGAGGGAACAACACTGGCCAGATCTGTTTCCGCGGCAAGAAGCGTGCCGGCAACCGCGGCGTCCTCCGCGGCCGCCAGCTGACCTTCTGCAAGTTGCAATATGTGCTGCTTTGCCCGCTCTACCGCTTCTGAAGCTCGTTCGCTCTCCCGGTGAACGATGGTTGTCCGGTTACCGGCGAGCGCGGAGACGGCAGCAATGCCGGGACCCATCATTCCTGCACCTATAACTACCACTTGCTCGTTCACGGGGAAACGCTCCTTTGCCGGTAGTGCCTGGCCGGCGTGCTCACGCTGTTACTGGCAAGAGGTAACGCCGCCGTCGGCAAAGACTATTTGACCCGTAATAAAGTCTGATGCAGGCGCTGCAAAATACATGGCAAGTCCCGCAATATCAATCGGTTCCGCTACCCGACCGAGAGGTATACGCTTTACCAGCGGATTGTAAAAGTCCGGGTCATCAAGGTAAGGGGCAACAAGCTCCGTGCGCGTAAATGTTGGCGCAATGCCGTTCACGGTAATTCCGTGCTTTGCCCATTCAGTGGCAAGTTGCTTGATCATCATGTTCATGCTGCCGCGGCTTGAGCAGTAACCAATAAATCCACGGTGAATCCCCAACGTGCTCCGTACTGAGGTGAGGTGCACGTGCTTTCCGCCGTTTTTACCAATTTGCCCTTTTGCGACGGCCTGGGAAAGGAAGAACGCTGTCTTGACGCTGCCCTCAAAGATCTTGTCCCAGTCTTCTTCCTTGTATTCTTCTGCCGGCGCCTCAATTTGCCCGCCGATGCAGTTCACCAGAACGTCTATTTTCCCGTGTTCCTTGTACACGTCCGCAACAAACTTCTTGACCGCACCCATTGAGTCAACAACAAGCGCGCGCCCATATGCCTCTCCGCCCGCGCCGTTAATCCCTTTGGCAACCTTCTCCGCTTTTTCCGCGGAGCGGCTTGTTAGGACAACCTTACAGCAAAACGATGCAAGCCCCTCGGAAATTGCGCTGCCAATGCACCCTGCGCCGCCTGTGACCAGTGCGGTTTGCCCGGAGAGGTCAAACATTCTGCTATACTTCTTAAGCATTTCTTCCATCGTTGTTCCTCCTACGATCTGCTCTTACTTGTGTCAACCGTGCGTACAAAAGTTAAATGCACCGTCACGGCAGGCCAACCTGAAAAATTTACACTTCCCTTTTTTTGCCTTATATCAGATAATCAGATTATTTGTCAATGAATAGGCAGCAGCGTTGGTGAGGCAGCCTGCCGGTTGCCGCCCCGTTCGCCGGGAATATTCGGAAGCTGATACGCAGCTCCAGAGAGGACGCCAAATCGTATGGAAAAGATTCAGCAGAAAACTGTTGTCGCGCAAGTCATGCACAGCATCAAAGAACTTATCGCCTCAGGAAAGTACCGCGTAAATGACAGAATTCCCACAGAAAGTGAACTGGCAGACATGTTTGGCGTTGGTCGTTCGTCCGTACGGGAAGCAATAAAGGTGTTTCAGCATCTGGGTGTGCTCGAAGCGCGTGTCCCAAAGGGTACCTTTGTATGCGATCGTTCAAAAATATCGCAGGAAGCCATTACATGGTCAATCCTTCTGGGGCAAGAGAGTCTCAATGAGACCATTGAGCTCCGCCACATCATTGAACGTGCAGGCGTTATAGCGTTTGTAGGAGAACTTGCAAGCTCTTCACAGCGTGGCTCGGAGCTCGCGCAGCGGTTAAAAGAGGTAGTGAAGCGCATGGAAGAAATCATTGAGACCGCCTCAATAGACGCGCTCGTGCAGGCGGACTATGAATTCCACGCCACCATTATTGATGCATCAAACAATTCCCTCTTCCGCGCAATTTACCGCACCCTTCAAGCGTTCATGCAGGAGGAGATAAGACGCACCTATTCCGCGGTGACAGACACTTCTGAAGTTCTGGCAGACCATCAGGAAATTCTTCAGGCACTTCTCTCAGAAGAGCCTTCGTACGCGCTTGCCCGGCATGCCCAACACTTCAAACGGATCAGGCGCTTGCTGGGTACAGAAGACAAGCCGCAGAGATAGTCTGTCACGTCACCTGGCTGTCCCGTTGCATTTCCCGCTTTGCTTGACAGCACGGTTCTATCATCACATAATAGGACAATAGGAGTTCACCTCGTGCCGTTCAAACAAAGTGTTGTCATCCCTATGATGAAGCCGTCCGACTATCCCATGGACGCATACCTGGCTGCAGTAAAGCAGGCCGGGTATGACGCTGTAGAGATCTGGAACCGGGGGCCTGATTTCAAAGAACTCCTGGGCGCTCTTGCCGCCCACAATTTGCAGCTTGTCAACATGGTTGGACACGAGCACGTCTCACAACGTGACGGAAAGCATGCGGAGGGTTTCAGCAGACGCAGAAACCATTCCAGACTGGAAGCGGAACTCGCGGAATCCATAGATATCGCGGTAGAATATGGTGTTCCGGACCTCATCGCGTTTACCGGTCACAAAAACCTCGGAGAAAGCAGCTGGGAATCCCTGGTGATCTGCGCGGAAGGTCTGAAGCGAGTCGTACCGTACGCGGAGCGCAGCGGTGTAAATGTAAACATAGAGATCTTTAATACGAGAATAGATCATCCCGGCTATCTCTGCGACCACGTGGATCAGGCGGTGGCGCTGTGCGAAATGGTGAATAGCCCGCGCCTGGGTATCCTCTTTGACATCTACCACGTCCAGGTCATGGAGGGAGATGTCATCCGCTCGCTCACCAAACACGCAAAATGGATCAAGCACTATCACACCGGCGGCTGCCCGGGCCGCCATGAACTCGATGATACTCAGGAACTTAACTACCGCGGCATTTGCAGGGCCATTGCTGATACAGACTTTGACGGCTACGTTGGCCACGAGTTTGTCCCTGCCGGCGATCCCATAGACGCAATCAAAGACGCTTTTCATACCTGTAACCTGGAGGAACCCCATGGCTGATCACATTCCGGAAAAGATGCAGGCGCTTGTTCTCACCTCACCGGGTGAATTTGAGATACAGGAAGTCACCGTGCCTACGCCCGCCGCTGGCGAAGTTCTCTGCAAGATACGCGCGGTTGCAATTTGCGGAAGTGATCCGGAAATCATTCGTGGTGACCTTGCCGGATACTGGCCGCCTTCATATCCCTTTATTCCAGGACATGAGTGGGCGGGAGAGGTGGTAGCCGTTGGCGAGGGTGTCACAAACTTCAAAGTGGGAGACCGCGTTGCCGGTCAGGCACACAATGGGTGCGGCTACTGCACCAAATGCCTGGAAGGCCGCTACAACCTTTGCGAAAATTACGCAAAACCGGAGACGGGACACCGCCACTACGGGTTTGTGAGTAACGGCGCGTACGCGCAGTATAACGCCTACTCGATCCGGGCCATCACAAAAATGCCAGAGAAGGTCTCCTTGCGGGAGGGCGCGCTGGTGGACACAGCCGGCGTGGTGGTACATGCACTCGAGTTGACCGGAATGCGCGCGGGCGGCACGGTAGCGGTAATTGGTCCCGGACCTATTGGCCTGATCACTATGCGCGCGGCCAAACTCTTTGGTGCTGCACGCGTCATAGCGGTAGGAAGACGGTCGCGCCTTGAAGCCGCAAAACGCCTCTGTGCTGATACAGCAGTTGACTTTGAGAAAGAGGATCCGGTTGAAGCGGTTCGCAATCTCACTGACGGGTTAGGCGTTGATGTAGCATTCGAGTGCTCCGGCGCGCCAGGCACGGTGAGACAGGCAGTTCAAATGGTGAAGCGGGGAGGCAAGGTTGGACTCCTCGGTGTCCCACAGGGTGAGATCGATGAGCAACTGCCGTTCCGTTACACTGTTTCCAATGAAATTGCCATCTTTGGTTCAAAGGCCAATCCAAACGTTTCCGGGAAAATCCTTGAACTTGTTGATTCACAACGGCTGCTGCTGAAGGATCTCATTACGCACGTATTTCCGCTTGGGCAGTTCAAGGACGCGCTGGAAACCTTCGTTGGGAGGAAAGAGGGCGCACTGAAAGTGGTGATAGAACCAAACGGCCCCGCAACCGAATGAGCCGCAGGAAGCAAGCCCCCCTTCACCACGTGAGGCCCCACAGCATCAGAGGGGAACTATCTGGATGCAAACCGGGCTTCCAACACGCGTTTCCCTTCCGGTGGGAGTAAGCTCACCGCTTTCAGGATCAATAGAAAAGAGTACTATGTGATTTGACGCTTGATTTGCCACCAGCATCACCTGCCCTTCCGGTTCAATGGCAAAATTGCGCGGGATTTCCCCGCCGGTCACCTGATGGCCCAGCGGCTTCAGCCTTCCAGTATCGTGATCCCGCCTGAACAGCGCAATGCTGTCATGACCGCGGTTTGATACGTACACAAAGCTGCCGGACGGGTGAAGGTGAATATCGGCGCAGCTGCTTTCTCCGTCAAACCCTTCCGGAAGGGTGGATAGTGTTTGTTCAGGCGATAGAATACCTGAAACCGCATCATATCGGCACATAGTAAGGGTTGAATCAAGTTCATTAACCACGTACGCAAAGCGGCCATCATTGCTGAAGGCGATATGTCGAGGGCCTGCACCGGGCTTCATTGAAAGCGAAACGCCGTCCACCGGTCTCAGGCTCCCTGAGGGAAGGTCAAACCGATACGCCACAACGCGGTCTACGCCAAGATCTGGAACAAACACAAACTGGTTGGCGGCGTCAAACACGCTCGCATGGGCGTGGGGGCCCGTCTGGCGGGTCAGATGAATACTCGATCCGCTATGCTGGACAAAGGCGCTTTCATCACCCAACCGGCCATCCTGCTCCAACGGGTAAACAATTACGCTACCACTCATGTAGTTGGCCACCATGGCGTGGGTACCGTCGCGAGTGGTGGTAACGTGGCACGGATCCATACCGCGAGTTGATTTACTGTTGAGAAACGCAAGCTCACCGCTCCCTGGGTCCACCGCGAAGGCAGATACCATTCCGCCTTTTCCATGTTCGAGCGACTTGAGCTCATTTACCGCATACAGGTAACGGCGCGAGGGATCAAGACAGAGAAAGGAAGGATTTTTCACACCCCCTGTAACGGAGAGCGGCGTGAGGGCCGCCTTGTCACGGGAGAAGTGAAAAAGGTGAATACCCTCTCCCTGCCCCTGATAGATCTCTCCGGTCCCAAATTGAATTGCCTCTGTGTAGGTTCCAACGTAAACTCGATACTCTCTTGCCATATCGACTCTTACCGTTTGCGTCTGTTCCCAACGTACGCCATGAGTAGCACGTAGAGTACAATTCCAAACCCGGTCCATTTTCCGGCGTCACCCCATCCGAGAGCTACCAGCAGGTTGAGAACGGTTTGCAGCAAAATGGCGCCGAGGACTACTCCCACGTAGTTTCCGTTTCCACCCCGCAGAGATACGCCGCCAACCACCGCCGCAGCAATACTCGGTAACACGTAGTCGGAGCCCATGTCCTTGAAAGCAACACCCATGTTGCCAATGAGGAGCAGCCCAATCAGACTGGCAATGATTCCGCTCATTGTAAAGGCGATGGTCCTGACCCGCCGCGTATTTATCCCGCTCAGGTATGCGGCGGTCTCATTCTCACCCACTCCAAAAAGGGTGGCACCAAGTTTAGTCCGGTACAGGATGACCATAACCACAACGGTAACCGTCAATAGCAGGAGCACAATATTAGGAATGATCCCGCTCGCTTTTGCCGCAAGAATCTGCAGCACCGGCGAGGGTTTCCCGCTAATAAGCCTTCCCGCCGTATACACATTGATAGTCCCCTGCAAGATTTGCGACATGGCCAGCGTAACAACAAGGGACGGAAGCTTTACGTACGCAGAAAGCAACCCGTTTGCAAGTCCTACCACTAGGCCAATTCCGATCGCGATGAGAATAGCAAGCCATAGATTTGAGTTTGCTCCGTTCATCACCGAGGCAGTAAAAATGGCCGTAATAGTTGCGGTGTACCCCACTGAAAGATCAAGGCCGGCTCCTCCGGCCGACATAACGAGCATTTGGCAAAGCCCGAACAGCGCGATAAATGACGCCAGTTTCATGGTGATAAGCACCTGGTGAATCGTCAGGAAACCGGAGACCACTACCTGGCCCAGGATAAAAACCAGTACGATGGCAAGCAGCGCCGTAATGATTTTCTTGTTTCGGTCATAGAATTCCGCAAGGAGTGTCTGTGTGCGCGGGCTCATGCAGGGCTCCTCTTTATTTCAGCCGATCTCTTGTTGTAAATCTGATAGATTTGCGGGCCTGCTATTGCCACAATCACGATGAGCCCGGCCACAAGTGTTCCGTACGCGTAAGATATATTTGCAAAGAAGATCACCTTGTTAACCAGGCTAATTATCACTGCACCTACAAGCGCTGTGTAGACGCTGCCCTTACCGCCTGTCAAGGCGATACCGCCCACAACCGCCGCTGCAATAGTTCTCAAGGTGAACGGGTCTCCAAAACGGGCGTCCCCTGATTGGTTTTGACCCACAAAGAACAGCGCTGCAAGAAAGACGAAGATCGAATTAATTACATACGCGGCAATTTGAACTCTCGCAGTATTTATGCCGCTGCGGTACGCGCTCTCCTCATTTCCGCCGACTGCATATATGTAGCGCCCAAGTCTTGTGCGGCTAATCACGTACCAGATTCCGCACGCCAGTAAGACCAGCAACAAAACCGGAGGGAGAAACGCGCCGAGGTTCTGAAAGATCTGTGGAGCACCTTCAACGTTGCGGAAGTCGTAGAAAGCGTTAAACCAATTTACGCTGTCGCCGCCCGGGGTGGGACGGATAAAAAGCCCTATTCCCAGCCAGACATATGCAGTTGCAAAGGTCACAACAACTGATGAAACTCGCATATAGCCGGCACCAAAGCCGTTTATGATGCCAACAAGAATTGCTACGGCCAGTGTCACAAGTAGTGCGACAACCCCGCTGAACGGCTCTCCCGTCTTCATGATCCACGTCAGCACGCAGGTGTATAGCGATAACGCTGCACCACTTGATAGATCAAAAGATCCGGATAACATCACCACTGCCTGCCCCATGGTCAAAAGGATGAGAGGACTAAACGCGTCAATGGTGAGTATGAGTGAAGAAGGCCGGAAAAAGTTGCGTTGAAGAATGGCGGCAAGAACAATCATTACCACCAGCATGAGGATGCTGGAGTATTCCGGTTTGGCAAAGAGCTGGCGAAACTTGCGGCTGGTGCCCTGTGTGTTTGATTCCATCCTATTTACGCTCCGGTTTGTCTTCAACGTGCATTGAGCTTTCTATGATCCTGTCTGCTTGAATTTCGTCACCCTCAAGAACTTCCACAATTCTTCCCTCGTACATAATCATGACTCTGTCACAGTAGTCCACCAGTTCTTCATTGTCGCTTGCGTAGAGAATTACGCTCATTTTGGATTCCCGCACGCGGTTAACGATATATTCGTACAGGTCGCGCTTGGCGCCAACGTCCACGCCCTTGGCCGGATCAGAGAGAAGGAGCACTTCCGTGTTGAAGGAGAGCCACTTACCTACAACTACCTTTTGCTGGTTCCCGCCGGAAAGTGTCCGTACGGGAAGGTTCAAGCCGCCAATCTTGATAGACAGCGCGTCCACCGTCTCTCTACACTCTTCCCGGTATTTGGAGCGCGGCATAAAAAGCGGCTCTTTCGGTTCGCTCAATTTTGGAAAAACGATGTTTGAGTAGACCGAGTGCTGCAAGAATAACCCTTCCAGTTCACGGTCGCCGGGGACAAGTAAAATATTGTTTTTGATCGCGTATTTGGGGCGGGTCAGGCGAGTCCTTTTACCGTTGAGAATGGCATCTCCGGTAAGATCAGGATAGAACCCGGCAAGAGCGAGCATCAATTCGCGCTGACCCTGCCCGGCCAAACCGCCAACACCGAGGATTTCCCCGCGGCGCAGCCTGAAGGAAATATCGTGCAGCGCGCCACCGTGACTCAGTCCCTTAATCTCAAGAACAGATTCCTGTTCAGGCGAAGTTTGCTTCTTCACCGCGGCACGAGACTTTTCCATCTCTCCCGTGATGTACCCAATGATCTTTTCCGTGTCCCGGCCGTCCTTGTCGAGATCCACGCTGGCAACGTTCTCCCCGTTACGAAAGATCACTGTGTCATCACAAATATCCATGACTTCCCACAGACGATGGGAGGTGAAAACAATGGCAATACCGCGCTGAGCCAGCCTCCGCATATGAGAAAAGAGACTTTTCACCTGCGCAAGCTCAAGAGCCGCGGTAGGCTCATCCAAAATGAGAAGCTTTGGTTCCTCTGAGATCGCCTTCGCTATCTCGACAATTTGCAGTTCACCCGGACTGAGACCGGACACCTGACGCTCAATATCGAGGCCGGGAAGAAGTTCTTCCACGATGTGGCGCGATACTTCCCGAGCGTGGTGATCATCTACGAAGAGCTTATCTTTGCGCTCATTGCCTAAAACAATATTTTGCCAAACGGTCAGATTGGCGACCAGGCTCAGATTCTGGTAGACAACAGCTATCCCATCCCGCTTTGCATCGTGCGGACTGGCATATTTGACCACCCTGCCGTCAAACCAGACCTCTCCGGCGTCTGCTGCGTGAACACCCGAAATAATTTTGGTCATGGTGCTCTTTCCGGAGCCATTCGCACCGAGGAGGCCGGTAATTTTGCCGCGTTCCGCCTGCAGGTTGGCACCTGCCAGTGCGGTGACCCCTCCAAAATGCTTCTCAATACCAGTTGCTTCAAGAATTTTCACGGCCTTTGCCCCTAAATGAAGGAGGCTTCAGAGGACGGCCCTGCCATCCTCCAAAACCTCCCATGTCAGAGAGTAAGTATATTCGATAACATCCGAAAAAAACTACTGGAACAGTGCGTCTACGTCCGCCTGAGACATCACATTGTTCAACAGATAGTTATCCGGCTTGTCTTTCAAGAGTTCCCATCCCTGATCAAAATTTTCGTCTGTGATCATCATGGTGTCAGTATAGTAGTAGATACCGTCCTTCAGGACACCAGACTTGAACTCTTTGCCGTTATAGAGATTGAGAGCCATGCGGAATGCAGTGCCGCCAATTCCGGGAGGATTGTTTTCCGTCACAAACTTGACGTCCTTTCCCTCCTGTCTCAGCTTGCGCCACTCCTTGAAAGCGATGGTGCTCGGATCAGCAAACATGACCTTGGGCAGCTTGCCGGCATCAAGAAATGCCTGAAGAACGCCGTATCCCATGCCGTCCTGGGTCAACACGCCGTCAATTTGCTTTCCCGAAGCAATGATTTGGGCCGCGGCTTCCTTTGCCTTTGTTTCATCCCAGTAACCAGCCGTGGATGCAATCATGTTGATGTCAGGATAGTTGGCCAGAACGTCCTTTGAAGCCTGAACACGGTCATTGTTGGCCGGGTGTCCGGGCAGACCGTAAATCTGGATAACATTTCCTTTCTGCAGCGTCTTTGCCAGCCACTCTACCCATTTCTTTTCCCAGGCGTAGTGGTCAAGAGTTACCTTCAGCATATTGGGAGCAGTAACTGTCGCGTCAAAAGAGACAGTCAAAATTCCGGCATTCTGTGCTTCTTTCAACACGCCGTTTAGTGCGTCCGGGCTGTTGGGATTCACAAGAATTATGTCCACACCCTGAGAAATGAAATTCCGAAGAATGTTTGCCTGCTCTGTTGCATCACCGTTGGTGACGTTATTTACTATCTTGTAATCCTTAATCTTACCGGCGTTCTTGTATTCATCACCGACCATCTTCAGGGAGGCGATCATTTCGTCACGCCACTGAGTACCGGATGATCCGGTGGAAATACCGACAACGGGAAGTTGACTGGACGAGCCCTCGGTGGTTGCCCCTCCGCCCTGTTCGCCAGAGCCGCTCGCGCTCACCGTGAACGTTACTGCCAGAAGGACGACTGCTATCAGCAGGCCGACTTTGAGAACTTTGTTCATCATAGAAATGCCTCCAGGTTACATGAACCCGCGCCTGATGCCCGGGTCTTCAATTGCTTTCATTCTCAGCCTATAGCCGAGTTCTTCTCCAAACGCACCAACTGCCTCGCCGTGTGCGAAACAGTGCAGAGTTTTTGCGTTACTAACTCCTTTTTTCGAATATCACCTCCTTCCGGCATTATATGATCATCTGATGTAGAAGTCAACGAAAGTTTCTCTCCGCTCAGGCCGGGAAGAACGTTTGACCTACAGCCGGGCGTATCCTATAATCATCATCAGACAATAGAACGAAATTCACCAGTCAACACACGGGAGCAATTCCATGAGCGAGAAGCCACGCATCGTCTGTGCCGGCGTCCTGAACACCAAGGGAGAAGAACTTAAATTTCTGGCGGAAAAGGTCCAAGAAGCAGGCGGAACACCCCTCATCCTGGATCTCAGCCTGGGCGAGGAGTCTAAGTGGGCGGACATACCACTTGGCGAAGTGCTGCAAACTACCGGAACCATGCCGGAAGAGGTGTTTGCGCTGGACCGGACCTCAGCCATGGAGGTGGTGGGACGGGCGGCGGCAGAGAAAATGAGACAGCTCCACGGTGAAGGAAAGGTGGATGGGATCATTGCGTGGTCAGGAGGAGTTGGCACCTCGGTAGCAACAACCGCGATGCGGGCGCTTCCGATTGGCGTACCAAAGATAATGTTATCCACCCTCGCTTCCGGAGATGTCAGCAACTGGGTGGGAAACAAAGATATCTACATGGTTAATCCCATTTCAGAAAAGGGAATTAACCGTGTTACGCAAAGGATTGTGTCCAACGCCGCAGCCGCAATTGTAGCGATGGGACAGGTGAAACCTGCACCTCCCGGGGAGGTACGGCCGCTGGTGGCCCTTACCGCCTACGGCACAACAACTCCAACTGTCGTTCGCTGCCAGAAACATATGGAAGAACTGGGCTGGGACACCATCGTAATCCACCAGGTTGGCACCGGCGCGACCATGGAAGATCTCATTCGCTCCAGGCACATAACGGCCGTCTTTGACATTACCACCGGTGAATTAAGCAATACCCTGCTTGGCAGTCCATTCGGAATGCCGCGGACATGGGACGGGGTACGGCTAACCGCCGCCGCGGAAACCGGCATTCCGCAAATTGTCTGCCCGGGAGGGTTGGACCAGGCGGCTTTTGGACCCGCGGAACACGTGCCCGATCCCATACTCTCAGGCTATCGAAACGGCGAACGCCGCTCCTACAAAAACTCTGGCGCGCCGTTTCCGCACAATGCAGCGGTCTCTATTGTATCGCTCTCCGATGGGGAAATTGAGACGCTCGCAACGCAAATTATAGACCGGTTGAACAATACCACCGGCCCCACCGCCCTGGTAGTCCCAATGCGCGGCTGGTCCGCCTATGACCAACCCGCGAGCGTTGCCACCACCGCACGGGGCTGGTCTAAACAACAGGGAGATGCGCCCCTCTGGGAGCCCGCGCCACAAAATGAAGTGTGGACACGGAGAGCCGTACTCATGCACAGAGTATTCCGTGATAAGATCAATGAAGGAAACGAGCATCTGGACTTTATTCCGTTGGACATGCACATCCTGGATGAGGCGTTTGGCGATTTCCTCAACCGCTGCATGGACGACATGCTTGGGCATCGCTGGCACAAAGGAATGTACCGCAATCATACATCATTTGTAGTTATGCAAGGAGGATAATTCATGGCTTTCAAGGCTGGAGTCATTGGCAAGGGTTTCATTGGACCCGCACACGCTGAAGCACTCTCCCGCGTAGGCAACGTGGAGGTAGTGGCGATTGCCGGAAGCGCCGAAAAGGCGACGCAGGAAAAGGCGCGCGCACTTGGAATCCCCAAGGGATACGGAGAATGGCGTAAACTGGTCCACGACAATGAAGTTGAGGTAGTACATATCTGCTCGCCCAATAACCTGCACTTTGAGATGGCAAAAGAGGCGCTGGAGGCGGGAAAACATGTTGTGTGCGAAAAACCATTGACCGTCACCGTGGAGGAAGCAGAAGAGCTTGTTGCGTTGGCCGAAAAGAAGCAACTGGTCAACACCGTGCACTTCAACATACGCTACTACCCGCTCATGCAGCACGCCCACGAAATGATAAAGAACGGAGAATTGGGCGACATCTTCGCAATACATGGTTCATACCTTCAGGACTGGCTCTTCTATCCCACGGATTACAATTGGCGCCTTGAACAGAATCAGTCCGGTAAATCTCGTGCGGTGGCTGACATTGGGTCCCACTGGCTTGATCTCATTGAATTTGTGAGCGGGGCAAAAATTGAAGCCGTCCTCGCAGATTTTCAAACTTTCTACAAAGTGCGCAAGAAACCACTCAAGCCGGTTGAGACTTTTGCCGGCAAGATGGGGAAGCCTGAGGACTATAAGGATCTGCCCATAGACACTGAAGACTACGCCTCGGTGTTACTGCGTTTTGCCGGAGGCGCACGCGGTGTTTTGACTGTCAGCCAGGTTGCTGCCGGCCGCAAGAACAGGCTTTCATTTGAGATAGACGGATCACAGCGCGCCCTGGCGTGGGACTCCGAGACGCCCAACCAGCTCTGGATTGGACGGCGGGACGGCAACAACGAAATTGTCATCAAGGACCCCTCCCTCGTTGCACCTCCCGCACGGCGCACCATAGACTACCCCGGCGGCCACACGGAGGGATTTCCGGATACGTTCAAGCAGATGTTCAAGGACGTGTACGGCTATATAGCTAAGGGTGATTTCAAGGCGCCGGCACCGTTTCCAACATTTAAAGACGGCCTGCGCGAGCTTCGCCTCGGTGAGAGCATTGTGGCAAGCAGCAAATCCGGCGTATGGACGGACGTAAAATAAAGGGCAATGGAGGAAGAGCATGAAACTGGGATTTGTAAGTGCCATACTGGCCGATCAGACTTTTGAAACAGTCATAGATTTTGCCTCAGATAACGGCTTTGGCTGCGTTGAGCTTCTCTGCTGGCCAAAGGGCAAAGCTGAGCGCCGCTATGCTGGAGTCACCCACGTGGATGTGAATGAACTGGATGACAAGAAGGTGGCATATATCAACGACTATTTGAAGAAAAAGGGCGTTGTTCCGTCAGCTCTGGGTTACTATCCAAATCCGTTGGAGAACGATAAAGACAAGTCGGCGTACTACCTGGAACACATCAAGAAAGTAATAGACGCCGCCGCACGGCTGGGCCTGGCAAACATGAATACCTTTATCGGCCGCGACCACACCAAAAGCCTTGCACACAACATGGACCGCTTTAAGGAAGTATGGCCTGACATCGTTAAACATGCGGAGTCAAAGCGTGTAAAAATTGGCATCGAAAACTGCCCAATGTTCTTCACTGGAGATGAATGGCCGGGTGGCAAGAATCTTGCCATTTCTCCCGCGGTGTGGAGACAAATGTTTGAAGCAATTCCCTCAGATCACTTTGGACTCAACTACGATCCCTCTCATATGATCTGGCAGCAGATGGACTATATTGCACCGATCTATGAATTCGAGGAACGGATATTTCATGTCCATTTGAAAGATGCCAAAATCCTGCCTCATAAGCTCAATGATGTGGGCATCCTGGCAACACCGCTTGAATATCATCTGCCCAAACTCCCCGGTCTGGGTGACGTTGAGTGGGGCAAATTCTTTTCAGCGCTGACCGATATTCGATATGATGAGTCAGTCGTAATAGAAGTGGAAGACCGGGCCTACGAAGAGTCACTTGAAGCGCGCCAGCGCGCACTTCGGCAGAGCCGGGACTACGTTCAACAGTTCTTTATTCAACACTGAAACACGCCTGCCGTTCCGTCGCAGGTCGCCGGGCATTCCGAACGCGCTGGCCCGGCGGCGGGGCGGCAGCACTCCGCCGGTATACACACGCAATAGACTGGAGGCAAAGATGAATGGTGCGGTCCTGGAAGGGCAGGTGGCGGTAGTAACAGGCGCAAGCTCTGGGATTGGTAAGGCGGTAGCCCTGGAATTGGGGCGGGCCGGTGCCAGCGTTGTGGTCAATTACCACTCCAACAAAGCATCTGGTGAACAGGTGAGCCACACCATTAACAGTGAAGGCGGCTCGTCAATTGCCGTAGGCGCTGATGTTCGGAAAGAAGACGCAGTTCGATCCATGTTCGCTACCGCGGTCGATGCCTACGGAACGGTGGACATTCTGGTAAATAACTCTGGAATTCAGATTGACGAACCGTTTCACACCATGAGCGTTGATCAGTGGGACGCGGTGATAGATACCCATTTAAAGGGCCACTTCCTCTGCACCCGGGAGGCAATTAGAGAGTTTCTCCGGCGTGGAATGAGGCCGGTTTCAAAAGCGCTTGGAAAAGTTATCTGCATGAGTTCAGTGCACGATGTTATTCCGTGGTCCATGCGCGTAAGCTACGCCTCCGCTAAAGGCGGCATTATCATGTTCATGAAGAGCGTTGCCCAGGAATACGCAGAGAAACGCATCAGGGTAAACGCCATTAGCCCGGGAGCTATTCGCACACCGCTAAACAGAGCTGCATGGGATACTCCGGAAGCCGAGCAGGATCTATTGAAGCTCATTCCGGTAAAGCGCATTGGTGAGGCACATGAGATTGGGGAAGTGGCAGTATGGCTCTCTTCGGATCATAGTGACTACGTTACTGGCACCACCATCTACGTGGACGGCGGAATGACGCTCTATCCCGGCTTTGAGTCCGGCGGGTAAACGCGCTCCCGGTAATTACCTTCAGGCGCTTCTGCTTCTAAAAGCGGAAACTCATGCCAGCCTTCCCTGAAGCAACCATGTCGCTGCCGAGCACCTCGCGCAGATGTGCCTCCGCCTCCGTCCCTGTGCAGTGGATCGGAACCACGCTGGCCAGTCTCATTTGCCCGAGGGCTGTGACCGTTTCGTCTAACCGGTGCTGCGTTGCGTGAATCAGGTGAAAGCCGCCAATGACGGCCACAATTGGCCCGTCCTGTGTAAGATTCTGCACCTGATTAAGGATGTTTACTATGCCGGCGTGCGAACATCCGGCGCACACCACCACTCCATCGTCCCCTCGTATCCAGAGCGAGAGATCATCGTCTATGGGGTCAGGGCGGGTTCCACCGGTGTCGAGAAAGAATGGCCCGCCGGTGTCCTCGTACTGAGTTTCGCGCGGAACAGGACCGGTGAGGCCAATCCTATCGCAAATCATTACGGGCTGCACGACGCGATACAACTGTCCCGAGGGTAGCATCTGGAGTGCAGAGGCCGCATGCTGCGGCATCCCGATTGAGCGTGCTTTCCCCTCCCCCACTGAATATCGCCCCCGGAACACATCCGGATGACAGTAGACCTCTGCCTGCGGCGCTTGCTTCAACGCCCACTCGACGCCGCCGGTATGGTCATAATGACCGTGGCTCAAGACCAAAGTATCGGTCTGTGTCAGGTCAATGCCCAGCGCGGCTGCGTTGTGCTCCAGCGCTTTTCCCTGCCCGGTATCAAAAAGTATGTGCCTTCCCTGCGCCTCTATCCAGAGAGAAAGCCCGTGTTCCGTTTGGAGCCCCTCTGCGGCGTGATTATCGACCAGAATTGTGATTTTCATTTTTCTTTTTTCTCTTGGTTATATGGTATCACGGGGAAGAGATGTTGGCGCAATGTTTTTTGGCGTTCACACATAAGTCTGAGCGTGCGAGTCTTGCCGCCGCCCAGTGCATTCGGCAAGACCCTCGGCACAATCTGGAAATAACAACCCATTCTACCTGTCACGCTCCATTGAGCGGCGGCGTTGCCTATCGTGAGTATGAAACTTCGTTCCAGCGCAGCTCTTTTCTGAAGTCTTCCATGGCTGTCCGTTCCCCTATGTGCAGGTACTCGATGCCAAACATGTCGGCAAGGATACGCAGATGTGTCGCATTGAGTGCCATGGAAAACACCGTATGGTGAGCGCCACCGGCATAGATCCACGCAGCGGCGGCTACTGCCAGGTTGGGCTGCGGTCTCCAGAGCGCGCGGGCCACCGGCAACTTCGGTAACTTCTGTTCCGGTTTCACCACTTCCACGTCATTGACCACCATGCGGTAGCGATTCCCCAGATCAACAACCGTCACGTTAATAGCCGAGCCGGTAGTGGTGTCAAAAACCAGGCGTACCGGATCACTCTTCCCGCCAATGCCCAGCGGATGAATTTCCAGAGATGCTCTCTTTGCCGCGGATATAGAGGGGCACACCTCCAGCATGTGGGCTCCCAGCACTTTTGAGTTTTCCCCGGTGAAGTCGTACGTGTAGTCTTCCATGAATGATGTGCCGCCCGGAAGCCCTATTGCCATAACCTTCATTGCGCGTAGCAGTGCGGCTGTCTTCCAGTCACCTTCCGCGCCAAATCCGTACCCATCCGCCATGAGCCGCTGAACCGCCAATCCCGGCAACTGATCAATTCCATGCAGGTCCTCAAAAGTATCAGTAAAGGCCGTATATCCCCCGGTTTCAAGGAACGAGCGCAGCCCCAACTCCTGCCGCGCCGCGTACCGGAGCGCATCATGTTTTGAGCCTCTTTTTGCCAGCTCAGGTGCCACTTCATAGCTATCCAGATACATCCCGGTGAGATTGTCTATCTCATGTTCATTGACGTTATCTATATGTGCCACAAGGTCGCCAACACCGTAGCCTCGAACGGTAAAACCAAATGTTTCTTCTGCGGAGACTTTGTCTCCCTCAGTGACTGCAACGTTTCGCATATTGTCGCCAAAACGCGCTACTCGCAGGGTGGAAAGTTCATCTCTGCCAACCGCAGCTCTCATCCAGTCCGCAATCTCGTTCTGACACCGTACGTCCTTCCAGTGACCTACCACCACTTCCCGTTCCAGTCCCAGTCTGCTCATGACGTGACCAAATTCGCGCCCGCCATGTGCCGACTGGTTCAGATTCATAAAGTCCATGTCTATGGTGGCGTACGGGATACGATCATTGAACTGAGTGTGCAGGTGCAGAAGAGGAACCTGTAATTCCCGTAACCCCTTAATCCACATTTTGGCAGGAGAAAATGTGTGCATCCACGTTATTACGCCTATGCACTCATCGTCTGCGTTTGCCTGACGCATGGTGGAGACAATGCCGTCAGCATCAATCAACACAGCCTTATTTGCCACGGGAAGGGGCAACACTCCGGTTTTGTTCAACCCGTCTACAATTTCCGCCGAGTCTCGTTCTACCTGGCGGAGTGTCTCCTGACCGTAGAGGCTCTGACTACCCGTTAGGAACCATACCGCTTTCTTATGCTGATTTGTCACTTTTTCATCTCCCTTCTTTCAATGCGGCACTCATTATCCGCTCCTGCGTTGCCTCGCTCCGGTCAAGCGTGGCTTTCAGTCTTCCCTCATGAAGGACAAGTACCCTGTCAGAAAGCGCAAGCACTTCCTGAAGTTCAGAGGAAATCAACAGAATAGACACGCCGTGATCCGCCAGATCAGTAATAATTCGGTGAACTTCCGCTTTGGCGCCCACATCTATGCCTCTGGTCGGCTCATCCAGAATAAGCACCTTTGGTTCAGTTGCCAACCATTTTGAAATCACAACTTTTTGCTGATTTCCGCCGCTCAAGCTTTCAACAACATTCTCCTGCGACGAAATCTTAATACGAAGTCTGTTGACAAATTGTTGCACGACCTCTTTCTCTTTGTCCGCATCAAAAAAACCAAAGCGATTCAAGATGCGGGGATGGACTGCCATGGTCACATTTTCGCGCACGCTCATCTCCAGAACAAGAGCCAACTGCTTCCGGTCTTCAGAAACGTAGCCTATGCCGCGCTGCACGGCGTCCGCCGGTTTGCGGATTTCCACGGGAGACCCGTCCAGCCAAATCTGGCCGCCTGTCTTCTTCTCCGCTCCCATGATGAGCATCGCCAGCTCGGTCCTGCCGGCACCTACCAATCCCGACAATCCAAGGATCTCCCCCTTGTGAAGCTTGAAGGAGATATCCTCCAATTTGGGCGGCCCGGAAAGTTCCTTCAATTCCATCACCACGTCTGTTCCCGGCTTATTTTGACGCTGACTGAAAAGCTCCCCAAGATCCCGGCCAACCATGAGCCCGATTAATTCCTGTTCATTGGTTTCGACGGTATTTCGTTCGCCAGCTAATGCGCCGTCACGCAGGACAACTACGCGGTCGGCGATGCGGAATACCTCAGAGAGCTTATGAGAAATGAAAATTATTCCTACGCCCTCTTTCTTCAGACGTTCCATTAGCGTGAACAACGTGTCAATTTCACGGGAGGTAAGAGAACTGGTTGGCTCATCCATGATAATCACGCGGGCCTGGAATGATAGCGCTTTTGCAATTTCGACCATCTGCTGTTGTGCCACGCCGAGCTTCGCCACCCTCACGTCTGCCTGCACATCCACTCCAAGGGTGGAAAACAGCTCTTCCGTCTCTTTCTGCATACGTGAATAGGAAATGAAACCAACGGCGCCGCGCTGCTCGCGTCCGATGAAGATATTTTCCATCGCCGTCAGATTTGAACAGAGATTGAGCTCTTGATAGACCGTACTGATCCCGAATTCATACGCTTCCTGGGTACTTTTAAACTGCCGTTCAGTTCCATCAACAAAAACCTTCCCGCTGTCTGCCTGGTGAACACCGGACAAAATCTTCATGAGGGTGGATTTGCCCGCTCCATTCTCTCCCAGCACGCATACAATCTCACCCGTATTGACGCGAAGACTCACCTCAGAGAGCGCCTGCACCCCGGGGAACGCTTTGCTAATTTCCTGCATTTCCACCAGTGGCGCCATGATCAACTCCTTCCCCGTCTGTTCCGGAGGATGTCGATGATTGCCGCGAGCACGATGACCATGCCGATGATGAACTGCTGCCAGTAGACAGAAACCTTCATCAGAACCAGCCCGTTTCTGATAACCCCCATTATTGCGGCGCCAATGAGTGCCCCAAGCACCGAGCCCTTTCCGCCGGCAAGAGACGTGCCGCCAATAACTGCCGCGGCAATGGCGTCCAGCTCCCACGTCTCCCCCACCGATGCCTGGGCGGAACTGAAACGCGCCACCAGAATAATGCCGGTAATTGACGCGAGGATATTGGAAAGCGCGTACACCATCAACTTGATACGTCGCACGTTGATCCCGGAAAGCTCCGTCGCGCGTTCATTACCTCCAATCGCGTACACTCTGCGGCCAAACGGGAGGTATTTCAGCACGATGTAGGCCAAAACGGCCACCACCGCAAGAATAAGCAGCGGAAGCGGTAATCCCAACACGCGTCCCTGCCCGAGCACCATAAAACCTGGGGGTATTTCCGTAATTGGCCAGCCTTTTGTGAGAATCCAGACCATGCCACGTGCCATGCTGAGCATACCAAGTGTCACTATGAACGGGGTTACACCAACGTAAGCAATGAGCACCCCGTTAATCACCCCGGTAACTGCACCCGTTGCCAGTCCTATCAACACGGCAAGGACGGGATGAATTCCTGCTGCAAGGGCGATGCCTGTCGTAACACCACTCAGACCAACCACTGATCCAACTGAAAGATCAATTCCTGCCGTGAGTATTACGAAAAGCTCGCTTATGGCTATGATCGCCAGGAATGAAACCTGACGGGAGACAAGGAAAAGATTACGTGTTGACATGAAGCTCGGCGCAACCGCAGTGATAAAGGCGGCAATAAGCAGCAGGGCCAGGAAGATGGAAAACTCCTGTGCGGAAAACATCTTGCGGATCAGGCTCACGTCACCGGAGGAGGTGGCCTGTGCATTCTTTTTTGGGGTCATCTCTAACTCCTATTTATATAGAAAAGTACGGCACCGCTGCCGCTAATCCGTGGCGACGGTGCCGACCGTACGTGAGTCCTACTGGAACTGCGCTTTCATGTCTTCCATGTAGGTGTCAACATTGTCGTTATTTACAATGAGAACTCCGGTGTCTATCTTTTCCGTAATTGACTTGCCGTTGATTGCGTCAAGCAGTTTCTCTACCGAGAGCCAACCCATGGCGTAGGTGCGTTGTGCAAGCGTAAAGTCAACAACACCCGTGCGGATGAACTCCAGAGTGTCTTTGAGGTCATCAAATCCGCCAATCACGAGATCTCCGCTTCTGCCCTGCTCCTTTACAACAGTTGCCGCGGCGGGCGCTCCGTAGGCGCTTACGCCAAAGATAGCGTCCAGATCAGGATAGGTTTCCAGCAGAGCTTCCGTAACGTTTACGGCCGTTGCAAAGTCACCCTTGGTGTCTTCAATGGTTACCAGTTCAATTCCCGGGGCCTTCTCCTTCAGTGCTTGCTGAAACCCCTGGCTGCGCAGATTCAAATTGGTCGCACCAAGACCTCCCTGGAGAATCGCAACCTTTCCTTTGCCGCCCATCAGCTCGGCCATCTGCTCGCCGGCGGTGTAACCTGCCGTCTCATTGTCCGTGCCGATGTAGGTTAGTGCTTCCGTTGACGGTGCCGGCGCATCAAAGGTGATTACCTTGATACCGTCGTCCATTGCCTCTTTGACAACGTTAATCAGACCTTTGTCGTCATTGGCGGAAATGGTAATCCCGTCTACGCCCTGGGCAATCAGGTCTTCAATTACTCGTGCCTGGATGGCAACATCAAACTTGTTCGGGGCCTGAAAGTCCGCATTCACACCATACTTCTTTGCCGCATCTTGGAACCCCTGCCAGCACGGCTCGTAGTATGGATGCACGCCTTTAGGCACCATGACCAGTGTGATTTGTTTCTCTGCTCCGGCTCCTTCCTGACCGCCGCTTGCGAACACCATAGTGGCAAGCAACAGCAGGATAATCGAGAAAATGAGAATTCGTTTGCTACGCATGTAGCACCTCCCCTTTTTATTCACTCCGGCGCAACGCGCCGTTACTATGCGTATCAGTAAAATGGAAATCCAGGTTCTCCCGCATTACAATATCGATGGGCATCCTGATTCTCCGCTCAACCTGTTCCCGCAAAACTATGTGCCGATACAGCACGTAAAGACTGCTGTATCCCTGTCGCCGTGGTTCCTGGTTAATTACGAAATCCATCATTCCCGCTCTCAGGCAGGACGCGTTTTCTGAAATCAAGTCGTACCCGATAACCGGCGTGTGAATTCCCCCGGCACCGTTCAACTGATGTGCCACCAGGTGACCAAGTGCGTTTGTCACAAAGACACCCTGTGCCCCCACATCTGTACCGCGAAGCGCGTCTCCCAGCTCCGGACCGGCAAGGCCGTGATCCAAATCCAGATGGGAGAGGTGCACCTCTTTCCTTCCGTCAAAGTAGCGAACAAACCCTTCCCGCCTGCGACGCAAATGGTAGTCCGCACTGCCAATTGTCACCGTCATGAGATGGCCCTCGGGCACAAGCAAATGCATCAGCTTGCCGGCCAGCAGTCCGCTTTCATATGAGTCCTGGCTGATAGTGGAGAGCACGTCCGTGTCAGGAACCTCTCCGTCAAACACCACGCACGGGATATTCCCGGTTCGCCTGATAAATTTTTTCGTTTCTTCAGAAAGCGCGGGCGCGAGGAGGATACCGTCGGGCTTTTCACTCAGTAATTTGTCTGCGGCCAATCGAAAAGACGCTCTGGAGAATCGGTCATAGTGAAAGTAGCGTACATGTACGTAATGGTGTGCAAGCTCACCGAGCGCGCTGTCGATCCCCGCAGAGGTAAGGCTCCAGTAGCCGCTGTCTTGATCCGTTCGCGGCATCAAAATCCCAAAGACCTTGTGTTCCGCTTTTGAGAGATTTCTTGCGACGAGGTTTGGAGAATAGTTCAGTTTCTTTACCGCGGCCCATACCCGCTGCACGGTTTCCGAAGAGACGCGACCACGGTCATGCAGGACCCGATCCACGGTGCCAATGGAAACTCCGGCGTGCTGCGCAATGTCCTTCACCGTTGCCGGGCTATTTCCTACCATTCGCTGTGACATGCTTTGTTCCCTCTTGTGCGCATCATCCGCCTGGACGCATGTGTGCGATAACGCACACATGCGTTATCGTTAACGCAATTCTACGGGCACTATTGGCACCTGTCAATGAAAACTTTTTCCCGCATCGCTGTCACCGTTTTGAGAGGCGCATCCAGGCTTATCCCGGGGAGCGCGGCTCATTGTGAGGCCGGAGGATCACTGCGCCCGCGTTTTCCGTGCGGGCCATAACTTTCTCACTTTCGGCTCTTTACAGAAGTCAAAACTCGCGTTATCGTTACCGCACGGGAAGGCGTTATGAAATACACAATTGGCCTTGATTACGGGACCAACTCGGTCCGTGCAATTCTTGTTGAAATTGGCTCCGGACGGGAACTGTCCGGTGAAGTGTGGCAGTATGCGCACGGCAACTCCGGCGTAATTGAAGATTCCCAGAATCCCAATCTTGCCCGCCAGCATCCAGAAGATTACCTTACAGGCGCCCGGATCACGATGAAAGCTGTGGTGGAAAAAGCGCAAGATGAACACGGCATAAACGCCGCAGACATCATCGGCATTGGCGTGGACACCACCGGCAGCACTCCCATGCCCGTCCTCAAAGACAACAAGCCGCTCGTATCAGACCAACGCTTCTCTGACAACAAGAGCGCGCTGGCGTGGCTCTGGAAAGACCATACTTCCACGGCGGAAGCAGAAGCAATTACTGAAGCAGCCGCAAAGCTGAAGCCACACTATCTGAGCAAAGTTGGCGGCACCTATTCTTCAGAATGGTTTTGGGCCAAAATCTGGAAAGCCCTGAAAGTAGCACCGGAGGTATTTGAAGCTGCTTACACCTGGATCGAAATAGCGGACTGGATTCCGGCTGTCCTTTGCGGCGTTTCTGAAGCAGATGCGGTGAAACGCGGTATCTGCGCGGCAGGGCACAAAGGGCTCTATCATGTTGACTGGGGCGGTTACCCGGAAAAGGACTTTCTTTCAACGCTTGATCCTGCTCTTGCAGAGCTCAGAGACAGGCTTCCTGGAAAAGTCTATTCCGTTCAGGATGAGGCAGGAAAACTCAGCGAGGAGTGGGCCCGCCAGACCGGACTGGTCCCCGGGACTCCCGTTGCCGTTGGTGCATTTGACGCGCACCTCGGCGGTGTAGGCTCCGGTATCAAGCCGGGTACGCTCGTGAAGATAGTGGGCACATCCACCTGCGACATGATGGTTGCACCGGAAGATCAGGAAGCTCCTGATATCAAGGGCATCGCCGGAATTGTTCCCGGATCCATTCTTCCAGGTTACTACGGCCTGGAAGCAGGCCAGAGCGCGGTGGGAGATATATTCAACTGGTTTGTAAACGTCATTCAGCCCGGCGGGAGTGAAAAAGGCAGCCATCAGGCTCTAACGGCTGGCGCGGAGAAACTCGGCCCGGGAACCAACGGTCTGCTTGCCCTTGACTGGCACAACGGAAACCGTACCGTGCTGGTGGATCAGCGTCTCTCGGGTCTGATCTTGGGCTTGTCCCTTCAAAGCACTCCCGCGGAAATCTACCGCGCGCTTGTGGAAGCTACCGCATTTGGCGCCCGCGTAATTGTTGAGCGTTTTGAAGAGTATGGCCAGAAGGTTGATGAAATACTCAACTGTGGCGGCATTTCCGTCAAAAATACCATGGTCATGCAGATCTACGCAGATGTGATGAATCGTCCCATGAAGATCTCGCGGAGCTCACAGACCCCCGCTCTCGGCGCGGCCATTGCGGCGGCCGTAGTGGCAGGAGAAGAGAACGGTGGCTATAGCGGGTTTGAACAGGCCGTGGAAGAGATGACCGGCATCATGGATACCGTTTTCACACCAATTCCCGAACATGTGAAGATCTACGAAAAGATGTACGGCCTTTATAAAACACTGCATGACGCCTTCGGCACAAGGGAGTGGAGCGGTACCCTGGCGAACGTGATGAAAGAGCTCCTCGATATTCGGGATAGGGCGCGCATGTCATGATCTACCGCAAGATTCGGGAAGCGGCGTACCAGGCAAACCTGAGCATCGTGGAAGCTGGCCTGGTGCTTTTGACCTGGGGAAACGCAAGTGCCGCTGACCGCTCTGAGGGAGTGTTTGCCATTAAGCCGAGCGGCGTTGATTACAGTGCGCTTTCTCCGGAGTCAATGGTGATAGTTGACATCAAATCAGGCAAGCGCATTGACGGTGACCTGAATCCCTCGTCTGATACCGATACGCACGCGGAGCTGTATCGATCTTTCCCTTCTGTTGGGGGAATAGTTCACACACACTCTCATTACGCCGTGTGCCATGCTCAGGTACTAACTGCTATCCCGGCGCTGGGAACCACGCACGCAGACCACTTTCGGCACGCCATACCGGTCACCAGAGATCTCACGCCGGAGGAAATTGAGTCTGCATATGAACTCAACACCGGAAAAGTGATTGTGGAAACGTTCCGCGTGCGCAACCTGAATGCAGAAGACATTCCCGGCGTCCTTGTTGCACGGCACGGGCCCTTTGCGTGGGGGCCTGGCGCATCCAAAGCGGTGGAAAATGCCGTGGTGCTTGAAGAAGTGGCACGGATGAGCCTTCATTCCCGAATGATTGCTCCGTTAGAGGAAGCACCGGTCTACCTTACGGAAAAACACTTCACACGGAAACATGGTCCGAACGCCTACTACGGACAAACGTAGCGCCAATTCCTCGCTGCAATCTCACCATTTGTCTGTTATACTCTGCCAGAGAACGTGCTCTTTATGTCTTCGTTCAGGAGGATTCCTCATGTTCCGGCACCGTAGTTTCTTCGTGGTTATCGCCCTCTTTGTCCCTGCATTGTCAGTCACCGCGCAGCAGTCAGCACAGAGCGCTCTCGCACAGATAGACGATCTCTATCAGCAAGGTCGCCAGCAGGAGTCCATAACGCGTCTTCGCGAAATGCTTTCAGACGCCGCCTACGCCACTGAGCAGGCTGAGATCAACTGGAGACTTTCGCGAGCCACCCTTGCACAAACTGATATCGCACTTTTTGAAAACAGGATATCGGATGAACAAGCAATGGAGGCGTTTGCTCAGGGTGAGCAGTATGCTGACGCAGCCATTTCTGAGGACGCCCGCCGCCATGAGGCCTATTTTTGGAAAGCCGCAAACATGGGAAAACGAGGGCAGCTACGCGGTGTGCTCAACTCACTTTTCATGGCCGACGACATGAAAGAGCTTCTGGTGAAGGCCGTGGAGCTGGAACCGGAATATTCGGAACCATACTTTGTGCTGGGCCAGTTGTATGACCAGCTTCCCGGCTGGCCGGTTTCTTTTGGAGACGATGATGCCGCGGTTTCATTAGGAAGGAAATCGCTGGATCTCCAGAAACGCGAAGTGGTTTCCGGTGAGCGCCCACGTCCCTCCTACGACTACTACGTTGAGCTTGCGCGCCATCTCTGGGAGCGCAATTGGGACGTTCGTAAACGCAATCGGCAACACGAAAAGCATGTCACCGCACTCTCTGAGGCCAAAACGCCACTTGGGCGGGCATTTGTCTATTCAGGCGCAGTTCCGCTGGACCGGATCTCTGACCGTGAAGAAGCTCAACGGGTAATGCGCACGGCTATCGATACCCTTGAATCGCTGCCGCAGCCCACTCCGCGCGAACAAAAGGATCTTGCCAAAGCACGTAAGATTGAGGCGTCGTGGAAATAGGACACGCCGGGAGCCAAACGTATGGATAATGCAAAAACGTATGAACCCGAACAAATAGTATTCCGAGAGGGCGAAAAGGGAGACCAGATGTATATCCTCGTTTCCGGCGCGGTTGAACTGCGGAAGAAAGTGGGCACGGGTGAACAGCTTCTGAAGGTTGTCTCCACTCCTAATGACTTTTTTGGTGAGATGGCTCTTGTGGACCAGGGGATCCGCTCAGCCACCGCCGTGGCTCAGAAGGAAAGCCGGCTGATCGTGGTGGACCAGCCCACCTTTGAGCGTCTCATACTTACAAACGGGCAATTTGCGCTGAAAATCATAAAGGTGCTGTCTGCACGTATCCGCGCGTCAAACGCGCAGATTTCAGAACTAATAGAGCTCATGCCGCGGGAACGGTTTATTCGCGGAATGGTAGACTTTGCACTTCATCACGGGGAACCGATGTACAATCACAGTGTAAAGGTCAACGTTGAACAGATGAAGGAATGGGTAAATAGCCATCTGGGGATGCCGCTCAAGGAAATTGAAGGGCATGTTTACCGCCTCATTAAGACTAACGAAACACCGTTTGCGTCTACTGCTTCTCAGACAAAGGACCACATCGTTCTCACCCCTGATTTCATAGCGCGGCATGACCGGCGCTCGTCTTCGGACGCTGCCGAGCTCCCGCAGTAAGCCGGGAGTTCACATCAATGGCGGACACATACATTCATCCGGATCGAGTTCACTTCCTCAACCACCGCCCTTCCGGGAGGGGCAGATATGTACTCTACTGGATGCAACGGGCTCAGCGTGCTTGGGACAATCACGCGCTTGCGTTTGCGGCAAATGAAGCGAACCGGCTCAAACTGCCGCTTCTGGTAGTGTTTGCACTGACCCCTTCCTACCCTCTGGCGGCCAACGCACACTACAGGTTCATGCTCGAAGGTATTGTGGAGACTGCGGCCGATCTTAGAAAAGTAGGGGCCGCTTTTACCGTGGTCACCGGTTATCCGCCGGAGGCGGTCTCGCCGCTTCTACCTGATGCCGCCGCAGTAGTCTGTGATGCCGCCTACTTGCGTCACCTGCGGGAGTGGCGCAAGGACGTAGGCGCCCAGGCTCACTCTGCCTGCTATGCTATTGAAACTGACCTGGTGGTGCCGGTCACTGCCGCTACGACCAAGCGGGAGTATGCCGCACGCACCATTCGTCCGCGTATCCATCGCGTCTTAGAACAATACCTGGGCCTCCCCGAACCGCGTTCACTTACAGTCCCGTCACAGGAACTCCTGCTGCCCTCTTCCGCGTTAAAGGCTGAATCAGTGGAGTCTCTGATAGAAGTCGTTCGGGCCGGAAACGCCAGCGAAAATGACGATGCAAACCGACAGGCCGGCCTGCCATCTCCGCGTGCCTCCTTATCCGGCGGAGCCTCTGCTGCCCGCAGACGCTTTGATGCGTTTGTGGAGCATGCCCTGCCCCATTACGCCCGCGAACGAAACGATCCGGGACAGAGTCTCACTTCCGGGATGAGCGCCTACCTTCATTTCGGGCACATATCGCCGCTGAGACTGCTACACCAGGTGACCGACGCGGGGCAGCGCGGAGGTGAATGGCAGGAGGGAGCAGATGCGTTTACAGAAGAACTGGTAATCAGAAGGGAACTCGCATACAACTACGTCTATTTCACTCCAAATTACGACTCATATGACGCACTCCCGGAGTGGACGCGCAAAACGCTCGATGATCATGCAGCAGATGAGCGAGAATGGGTATACAGCAAAGAAGAACTTGTTGCCGCAGAAACACATGACCGTTACTGGAATGCCGCTATGAAGGAGCTGCTTCTCACCGGGTCCATGCACGGTTATATGCGAATGTACTGGGGAAAGAAAGTGCTTGAATGGAGCGTGACGCCGCGCGTGGCATATGAAACGCTTCTCGACCTGAATAACCGCTACTTTATTGACGGAAGAGACGCCAATTCGTATGCGAATGTAGGATGGATATTCGGCCTCCATGACCGTCCATGGACCGAACGGGCAATGTACGGAAAGGTTCGCAGCATGACGTCCGGCGGCCTGGAACGAAAATTCAATATGAACGCCTACCTCGAGCGTGTGGAAGCTCTAAAATCGTAATCCCCTTCAGACGCACCAGCCAAGATGATGTGGAGAAATTCCAACTCTTTGTATTATACTTCCAACTGAGATGATTATTAGCTGGATCGCCCGCATCTTTGCCAGTCTTGCTTCCAACCGCCGGCCGGCAGAAATTGCCGCAGGCTTTGCGTTTGCATTTCTACTCGCGCTATTGCCCGGAGGAAATCTCCTCTGGCTTGCAATCTTCCTGCTCACCTTTTTCTTACGGGTGAACCTTGCCATGGAACTCGCGTTTCTGGCGCTCTTTTCATTGATTACACCTCTCTTTGATCCACTTCTTCACCGTCTGGGCCTGGCAATACTCACATGGAGCCCGCTTGTACCTGCGTTCTCTACCCTCTACTCCATCCCGCTTGTTCCGCTCACCAGATTCAATAACAGCGTGGTAGCCGGCGGCTTTGCCGCCGGACTCCTTGCGTGGGTCCCCTTCTTTATGGTGGGACTCGGTTTCGTTTCCCTCTACCGTGAAAAAATCCATCCTGCAATTGCAGAGAGCAAGGCGGTGAAAGCAGTCTTGCGCATACCGATTGTGTCAAAGATTACCGCTGCGACCCGAAAGTTTACCGCAGTCTACCGAACTGTCCGCTCTTAGGAGAAACTACGTGAGCAGTTTGCCGCGCATGTTCCGCACATCATATGATCCCAAACACTTTGAAGCGGTCATACTTCGCCGCGTCTATGTGCAGTCAGATAGAGCCTTTTTGAAAAATGTGTTCGTCACCGGAAAAGATAATCTTCTTTCGCTCCGTGACGGGCTCACTGCAGAGGAGCACAAACGTCTCCGGCGTCTGGCAAAGGAAATCAAACAGAACCGCGGGGTCGTGGCAAAGGGAAAACTTTCTGCGTTACTTCTCCTCTTAGGCGGCGTGATCATATTCACCGTTTTCTTCAAGAATGCGCTGGCGGAGCGTGCCGGCGAGCAGCTCCTCGCCGCCGCCTTTGGAGCCAGGGCAGACATATCTGCCGTCATTTTCAGGCCGTTACGTGGCTCTATTTCGTTTTCCAACCTGACCGTAGCAGACCGTGACAGACCCATGAAAAACCTTTTTGAGCTCGGACCGTCACGACTTGCCGTTGACACGTGGCAATTGGTACGCGGCCATCTTATCGTTGATGACGCCACCATCTCTTCCATAGAGTTTGGAAGTGCACGGGCTTTTTCTGGTGCTCTTGAGGAGAGAGCAAAGATACCCGCAAACGCTGGCAACAACGTCACCGCTCCGCCCAGTCCCGTTCTACCGTCACTCCAGCTCCCTATACCGTCTGAGCAGGAGGTTCACGGCTTTCTTTCCTCACAATGGGACGCCCTGTCAGTGCCGGATCACCTGAGAAGCGTGACAGAGGACGCCAGGAAGCTGGCAACAACGTGGGAACCGGCGCTCCGTGAGGCTGAAGCTACGCTGCAGGAAGCAGAGAACGCCGCCGCTGCGCTTCGCGAGCTCCGTCCCTCGGAAATCAATTCACTCGATGACGCAACGGCCGCGTACCGGACAATTTCAGATGCCGGCGCCAGAGTGGCGGACGCGACAGAAGAGGCGCGCACCTCTTTGACGGCACTCGTGGCAGAGGCAAACGCGCTGCAAACAGAGGCACAAAAGACCCCACAGCTTCTTCAGGCCGATCTTTCCGCGCTCTATGACCGGATACCGCGGTTCAGTTCCGGAGGGACGGAGCTACTTTCCCGAATCATCGAGCCAACCCTTACAGACCGGCTTGGGGCGACTTATGAAACGATTTTGCGCATGTACCGTATAGGAGAACGGCTCCAAAGCGCGTTTCCAGACAAGCGCCGCAGCACTCGACGTATGCCGGGAGAAGATATTGTCTATCCCACAGTCCGGTTGCCGCGTGTTCTAATCCGCCGCGCGTCCCTGGCCATGGAAGACGGCGAGAAAGGATTGAGTATAACCGGGCAGCTTACAAACGTTGCAGACCGGCAAGAACTTGCCGGAGGGCCAACAACGTTCGAGTTTTCTCGTACCGGTCCATCTCGCGCCGTCCTGTTGTCCGGTATGTTTGACAGACGCCCGGACAAAGCCGAACGCATCCAGATGCAGATTGAGACGGCTGGATGGCCATTTTCACTGCGGCAGGCGCTCCCAGCTCTCGATATCACCGCCATTTCCGGAACATATTCGGCTCGTACCGGATTTGTCATGACTGCAAGCGGGGATGCCGGTGGAAGCATTGCGCTCACCCTGTCAGATCCCACAGTGAGCGGGAGCTATGCGGAACAATCATTAGGCGATCTGCTTGCACAGACCATCACCGGAAACGGCACAATACGCGCTGCAGGTTCCTATTCGGTTTCAAACGGTTCATTATCCCTTTCCAATTTCAATACAAACCTCGACGAAGCCATGGGCGCCGTGCTGGCAGGGCGCATTGACCAGCTTTCAGCACGATACCGCCAGGAGCTAAAGTCGCAATATGACTCCCAAATTGAACCCATTCTGGGACCGTACCGCACCGCTCTGGAACGGATTACAACACTCCGCGCGCGGACGGAGCAGGCTACCAACACGGCGGACGACGATGAATCCCTCATTGCACAAAAAAAGGAAGCCGTAGACACGCGTGTGGCCGCCATTCGCAAGGAGACGGAACGGAAAGTTCAGTCGGAACTGCAAAAAAAAGCAGATTCCATACGTGATAAGTCAAATCTGCCCAAGCTGGGCTTCTAACATAAAAAAGTTGGAGTTACCTATGAAATACAGTCGGATCATTCTGCGCGGACGTTTTCGGGAAACCGGCCCTATGTCAAAGTCCCTCATTGCCGCCGCACGGCGCGACACCTTTCGATTTGATCTCTTTTTGGCACATGTGGAATGGCTGTTGCAGCGCAAAAAAATTGATACCGTGCTTGTTGAGTGCCGAAATGGTTTTCAAGCGGGATCCGTGTCAAATGCGGAAGCTATCAGGCGGGAACTGGGCAGACTGGCCTCAGCGGGAAAGAATCTGGTGTTTGCTGCGGATACCTACGACGCGGTTGCGCTCTATTTGGCTTCCGCAACTTCAATTCGGCTCATCCACCCCCTTGGTCAGGTACAGTTTCTCGGGTTATCTCGTTCCCTTTTCTACGTCAGGAATTTCCTTGAGAATGCCGGCGTTGCGCTAACCGTTTTCCGCAGAGGGGCCTACAAGTCCGCAGGAGACAGATTTCTCCGCAATGAACCTTCAGAAGAGGAGCGGCAACAGATTACCGAATACCTGGGAACCCTGCATGCAGAACTAACCTCTGCCATACGGGAGGGATATCGAAAGTCTGCGGAGGAAATAGAAGAACTCATTTCCGGGCGTATTCTGTACGGTAGCGACGCGGTGGAAGCGGGGTGGGCAGATGAAACCGCCCTTCCAAACGATCTCATTGACCGGTGGAAGGAACAAAAGGCGAAAGAAGTGAGCTGGAAAAAGCAGCGCCCCCGCTACGGCAAAGGAAAAAAGATTGCCGTCCTGGTCTTTGACGGCGCAATTGTTGACGGGACCTCACGTCAGCATCCATTGCTGGGGCAGTCGGTCGGAGCGGAAAGCTATATCGGCTACATCAGATCACTCGCTGATGACAAGAAGATTGCAGGCGTAGTCTTTCGCGTCAATTCCCCCGGCGGGTCTGCCATTGCCTCGGAGAGCGTTGCACGCGAACTGGAACGACTTGCCGAGAAGAAACCGCTTTTGGTCTCTATGGGATCAGTAGCTGGATCTGGCGGGTACTGGATTACAACGCCGGCAAGACGCGTTTTCGCTGAACGCACCACACTCACCGGTTCAATTGGGGTCCTCATGATCGTTGCAGATGCCAGACGTCTCCTCAACCGGCTTGGCATCTCTGAAACTTCACTGAAGACGGCCGCACATGCAGATCTTGGCCAACCGTTTAGGGAACTTACGCCTGAAGAGCGCGACTATCTGGAACAGAACGTTGAGGCAGTCTACGAACGATTTCTCGAGAAGGCGGCACGGGCGCGCAAGAGTTCTGTGGACGAAATTAGGAGCGTTGCGGAAGGCCGTGTCTGGTCCGGAGAGGCCGCGGTAGCTCGCGGTCTTGCTGATGAAGTTGGCGGACTTACAAAAGCAGTCAGTTACATGAAAGGCCTATTGCGTACGGACCGGGTAAGCGTAGAGTTCCATCCGCGTCCCCATTTCTCTCTGGTTGAACGCGTACTTTTGAAGAACGCTGCCGTATCCACACTCGTCGCGGCGGCACCGTTGGCCACGCTCCCGGCGTGGGAGGATTACCTGAGCCTTTTGCGTATACCGCTTGCGGTGATACCCCAGGCGCTTGGCCAGGAGATTTTGCCCTACTCCACAACACAACCGCGCTGGTTATCAATGAACACCGAAAGGTCAAAAATCCGGTAGCGTGAAATGTAATCTGCTTCGCTGTCCGGAAGCTCTCCGAGCGCGGCATGATAGCGTTGAATCTTTCGGTAATTCTCCATTGACAGCACGACCGACGTTGCGGCCTTTCCTGCTTCAAGTCGCGAAAGGCGCTGCCGCCATATTTCAGCAAGCAGCTCCTCCGCCCTGGGAGATTCTCCGCGTTCTGCCACAGTTCACACGCCCCGGTTAGAAAGGGTGCCCTTCCGCTGCAGGGCCGGAATTCCGGCCCTGCAGCAAGTGCACACTACTTACTTGATAAATAGATCAACCAGGTTATAGCGTCCAAATACGCTTGCCATAATGAGCGATATGGTGGCCATGATCTTAATAAGAATGTCCAATGAAGGCCCGACTGTATCTTTCAGCGGGTCACCCACCGTGTCACCTATGACTCCGGCCGAGTGGGCATCTGAACCCTTTCCACCGTGGTGGCCTTCTTCAATGTACTTCTTCGCGTTGTCCCACGCGCCACCCGAGTTTGCAGCAAACAGGGCGAGCATGATCGCTGAGAGCGTGGTGCCGATTAGAAGGCCGCCAACAAAATGGGGCCCAAAGACAAAGCCGGACACAATGGGACTTGCTACTGCGATGATAGCCGGGACTTTCATTTCCGCCAGCGCACCCGCAGAGGAAATTTCTATACACAGGCGATAGTCCGGCCGATTTTCTCCGGTAAGAATCTTTGGGTCATCCTTAAACTGGCGTCTGACTTCCTGCACCATCTTCCGCGCGGCGTTTGCCACCGCCTCAATCAGAATACCGGAGAACAGGTAGGGAAGCGCGGCGCCTATCAGGCCGCCGGCCAGTGTTAATGGATCAATCATGTCCAGAATGAGCTGGAACGTGTTGATATCATCGCCTGGTCCCGCCTGCGAATAGAGGAACGATGCAAAAAGCGAAAGTGCGGCAAGCGTTGCAGATCCAATCGCGAATCCTTTGCCGATAGCAGCTGTTGTATTCCCAACCGAATCAAGCTTGTCAGTAATTTCCCTGACTTCCGGTCCGAGCCCGGACATTTCGCTGATCCCGCCCGCGTTGTCGGCGATAGGACCGTAGGTGTCAACGGATACCGTGGCGACAACGAAGGAAAGCATACCGATAGCCGCCATAGCGACGCCGTAAAGACCCGCGATAGCATTTGCGCCGATAACAGCAACAGCTAGAACTACCACCGGGTAGAAGGTTGACTTCATGCCCACGGCGAGGCCCTGCGTGATGGTAAGTCCGGTTCCTTCTCGTGAGGCGGCCGATATGGCCTGTGTAGGCTTAAAATCATAACTGGTGAAATACTCGGCAAGCTGCCCTATGACAATCCCGCTCACAATACCGAGCACCGCGGCGATCCACGGCGACATGGCACCCAGCGTGAACCCGATCTCAGCAAGTTGCGCGTCCTGGAAGAAAACCCAGGTAAGGATGCCGGTCGCGATCAAAGTCAGCATTGCAGATGTCCACGTTGCCACGTTCAGCTCACGATGCGGGTGATCGGAGGGTTTCTTGAGTATCAAAGTGAGTATACCGATGATACATGAAATAATACCGATACCGGCAAAGATCATCGGGTAGCTGATCATTTTCCCAACCAGCGCACCGCTTAACTCCCGCGTTGTGCCCACTCGCAGGTGAAACATATATGAAGCCAATACAACACTTGAAATGAGAGCGCCGACGTAACTTTCCAGAAGGTCCGCACCAAGGCCAGCTACGTCCCCAACGTTATCTCCAACGTTGTCGGCGATAGTTGCCGGGTTACGCGGGTCATCTTCCGGTATGTGCGCTTCCGTCTTGCCAACCAGATCCGCGCCCATATCAGCAGCCTTTGTGTAGATGCCGCCACCAACACGGTCGAACATTGCAATGACCGAGCAGCCAAGCGCATACCCCGACACGCTCATGGTAAACGGAATGAAGTTTACACCGAGCCAGTTCACAATGACGCGCAGGTTTTCAGGCCGTGTTTGTCCGAGAAAATGGCCAAATACCAGATAGATAATCCCAAGGCCAAGCAGCGCGAAACCACCCACACTAAGCCCCATGACGCTTCCGCCCTGGAAGGCAACCTTGAGCGTGGCACCGAGACTCTTGGTCTCCCGCGCACGATTTGACACTCTGACGTTAGCCAGAGTAGCAATCTTCATGCCTATCCACCCCGCAGAAGCGCTCATTACCGCACCCAGGATGAATGCCACACCCGTATACCAGGAGACAAGCAGGATCAACGCTACGGCAATGAATACTGCGATTGAGAGAATAACTTTGTACTCGTGCTTGATAAATGCGTCAGCGCCTTCCTGGATGGCTCCCGCAATTTCCTGCATGAGCGGTGTGCCGGTATCCAGCTTTTTCACCGTCCGAAAGTTAATGGCAGCGAACGAAAGGGCGGCTAGCGCCGCGACTACGACAAATCCTAACATGATCCCATCATCCTTTCCCTAGAGTTTGGTTTTCGCCCCGCACAATCGCATCACAAGCAGCCGGAGTTTTCTTTATCTATTGTGTTGATTGGACAGGCCAAATTGACTGAATAGTATCATTTCCCTATTCTTATTGCAATGGAACTGCCACAGGAGTTACTGGAGTTCAAGTGGGAATTATGGAAACCGAAAGATCTGGCCGTACTCTGCTTCATTCAGCGTGATGCCGAGGTTCTTCTCATCACCAAGAAACGCGGTCTTGGCAAAGGAAAAGTCAACGGACCCGGCGGCCGCCTGGAGCCCGGAGAAACCGCATTTGATGCGGCCGTACGAGAATCCGAGGAGGAAGTGGGCCTCACGCCGCTTCAACCGCGTGAGCGGGGTCAACTCTGGTTTGTCTTCCGGGACGGTTATTCACTCTATGTAACCGTGTTTACCGCACGTGCCCACCGGGGAGACCTGCACGCCACGCCGGAGGCGGATCCGTTCTGGTGTCCGGTATCACACATACCGTATGAGAAAATGTGGGCGGATGACAGACTCTGGCTTCCGGCCGTTCTTTCAGGCAAGCATATCAGAGGCAAGTTTCTCTTTGACGACGATACGATGCTGACGCAAGAGGTGGAAGAAAGTGACTCCCAATTCCCGCCGCGGGTTCACCCGCAGTTGTAAGCCGCGCCGCCACACGGCCGGACGTGGGCACCTACTTATTTTTTCCTAGCGGTACTGTTGTGATAGTTGAACGAGTTTCTATGGTGCTGCTTGCTGCGGTACATCGCCTCATCTGCATAGCCCACCAGTCCGGCTATCTCACTATGGTCATCAGGGAAAATGCTGATCCCGATACTCGCGCCCAGCGTGATCTCTTCGTGTTCTTTCACGGTTACAGGGTCTGCAATGACAGAAAGCAGCTTGCGCGCCATGCGGTTGAGCGTGGCTCGAGACGTTACATCCTTAATGACCGCTATAAACTCGTCACCGCCAATTCGCGCCACCGTGTCTGAAGCGCGGAGTGTTGATTTTAACCTGCCGCCTATTTCCTTCAAAACGGCATCGCCCACCGCATGTCCGTATGAGTCGTTCACCGGTTTAAAGTCATCCAGATCGATGTAATAGACGGCAAATTTCTGGTTCAGCCGCCGCGCCATCGGTATATACTCTTCGAGAAGATCAAAAAGAAAGCGCCTGTTGGGCAATCCGGTCAGGTTGTCATGTGTTGCCATGTGCCGGATCTCTTCATACGCCTGTTCGAGTTGCTCCTTTTCGTCCCGGACCGCATTGGAAAGCGACGATACCCGGTGCAATATCAGTGAATTGTCGAGCGCAATGGCGATGTAGGATGCGAGTGCCCGGAGCATATCCATGTGATACTCGTTGTACGCATTCTTCTCGTAGCTTTGCACGGTCACCAGGCCAATCGTACGGTTTTTCACGTTTAAGGGAAGGTAGATGATTGACCCGGCGGGAGCGCCGGGGTTCTCCGGGCGAACTTTCACAAATTGCCGGTACTCCGCGTCTACATCGTTCATCACTACTTCCCGGTTATTGCGGATTGCCCACGCGCCAAAGCTCTCCTCCGAGCTGAGCGGCCGTTCAAATGATTCCAGGCGCTTTGACCGCTCAATGAAGAACTTATACTCAATAACGCTGCGGTCGCGATGATAGAGCGCAATTCCAAATATGGTAGCATCCAACAACTTGTTGATGTGGCTGTAAATAGTGTACATCAACTCCTCAAGGTTAAGGGATGCGGTAATATCGCGGCCGATCTTGCTAATAATGGTGAGACGGCGGTTTGCTTCTTCAAGTTCTACCGATTTCTGCCGGAGCTCAACATTGCGCAGGCGATAAATCTCAGATTCGCTCTGTGCCCGTTCCTTTTCATGCTGTAAGGAGAGCGTTTTCAGCTTTAGCTCGCTTTCCTCGGTGAACACCTTGCGCAGCGCGGTGTGATACTCTTTCTGGCTTTCCAGCGCTTCCTGATATTTTGACTGCGATTCCTGAATCTCGCCAATGCGGTTCCAGCATTCGTAGGCGCCAAGTACTGTTCCAATTTCCTGACTAAGAGATACGGCCGCGCGGTAGGAGACCAGCGCGTCATCCAGCGTTCCCGCCTTTTGCTGCAACTGCCCCAGATGCTGCAGCGCGTCAATTTTGCCCAGACGGTTTTCCGTTTGTTCACAAATTTCCAGACTGCGGCGGTGAAAGGCGTCCGCCGTCTTAAAGTCGTCCTGTTCCTGGAACACCAGGCCCAGCAGTGTCAGACAACGGGCGTGCGTAATCTCATCGTCTGCGCGCTCGCTCATCTCCAGGGCGCGTTCCAGATACTCCCGTGCGAGCTCAAACTTCGCTGCCTTGTGGTAAGAACGGCCAACATTCATGGTCACGATGGATTGAAGTTCCAGATCATCCTGCGACTGGGCAGTTTCAAGCGCACTGGCGAAGTACTCAAGCGCTTCCACTGAGCGCCCCATAGCCTCGCACACCTCACCGATATTGTTGAGCGACACCGCTTCTCTATTGGCGTTTGATGAACCCTTGCTCAGCTCAAGGCCGCGCCGAAAGTAGTCGAGCGCGCCATCGAGATCACCTATGTTGTGATGAATTACGCCAAGTCCGTTCAGTGATTTGAGCTCTCCTGCTGTGTCCCGGAGGGTGCGATACCGCATCCGCGCATCTTCGAAGAAATCGAGTGCCTGCTGATAGTCTGCAAGGTAGTTTGCACCCCATGCAAGGCTCAACAGGGCGTCTGCCACCCCTTTGTCGTACCCGGCTTCCACGGCGCGCTCGTGGGCCCTTCGCGCGATGGCCATACCCTCACGAGGAACGGAAATGACCCTTTTCCACGCTTCGGCATTCAGGCGGTCAATTGGCAGATGGATGTTACCCGAGTCCGTATTACCTCTCCTGGTTCCAATCTTACCGTGGCTCACACCGATCTTACGTCCTTAGTCTTGAAGTATAGTCGCGTTTAACGGTAGATTTCAACCTAACGACACACAACGCGCAACTTCTTGGAATAATTCGATACATACAGGGTAACAGGTTTTCTCGACCGCAGTGTTACAGACATTGAGGGATCGGGATACCGGCTTTAGCCCGGGGAACGGCCAACCGTGAGCATTGATGTAGAGGGACTGTACCGAAAGTATGGCCCCATGGTCCTCAGACGCTGCCGATATATCCTGAAAGATGAAGAGGCGTCTGTAGACGCTATGCAGGACGTTTTTGTACAGGTGTTGCGAAAGCAGGAAAAACTCACGACGGAAGCTCCGTCGAGCCTGCTGTATACCATTGCCACCAACATCTGCCTCAACAAAATACGCTCTGCAAACAGGCGGCGCGAAACCGCCGGTGATAGCGTCATTGATATGATAGCCGGCTTCGATGACCCGGCAGAGCGGGCGGTGAACGCCCACTTTCTGCAGACGCTCTTCTCGCGGGAACCGGAATCCACGCGGACAATCGCTATGTTGCATTACGTGGACCGGTTGACGTTGGAAGAAACCGCGAAGCGTATGGGGATGTCCGTTTCCGGCGTACGGAAGCGGCTGCGCAAACTTCGTAAGGTTGGACTGGAACTGGTCGAGACGTAAGGAGGCGGGAGCACGTAATGAACGACGAAACACGGCGTGACATAGTAGTTGAACAATATATGCTCGGTGAGCTTCCGGAAAAAGAAATGAAGGAGGTTGAAAGCTCGCCGGACCTCATGGCACGGGTTTCAGAGCTCGAACAATCCAACAAAGAGATACTCAATCGCTATCCCGCAGAAGATATGGCGGAACGCATCATCACACGGTTCCGGCAACCCTCACATAAGCCTGCTTCCCTCCGTACGTCAAAGACAGTACGGTTCGATTTGGGTCGTTTTTTCCAGCGTTTCTTCTACGTTCCTGCGTTTGCCGTCCTTGCTATCGTGTTTGGACTTTTGCTCTATCCCATGTTCGCACAATCTCACAATAACGATGAACCAATGCGAATGAAAGGTCTCCAACCCACTATGCATGTTTACCGCGAGTCCGGCAGTGGCGCTAAACCGCAGGAGCTGAAAGCCGGAGAAACAGTGAGGCAGGGGGACGTCCTCCAACTCTCCTACGTGTCAGGGGGGGCACCCTATGGTGTCATTTTCAGCGTTGACAGTCGGGGCAATTTGACCCTTCACTTTCCAGAGACCGAAAACACCTCGCCGGCGCTGAAGACCTCCGGCGAAGTACCGCTTCCGTTTGCCTATCGACTCGACGATGCGCCGCGATTTGAAGCGTTCTATTTTGTCACATCACAGGAACGCTTTTCTGTAGCCGATCTCACACGTCGGGTAAAGGCCGAGCTCCCCAACCCGCCACTTTCCGGAGCTCCGTCCCTGGCTTTAAGCGACAAATACCGCGTTGCTTCGATAACGCTACAGAAAGGACGTCCATAGTGAAGCAGATGTCCAGAGGCCGCGCTATTAAGTCCATATTCATGTCAATCCTGCTCCTAATGCTTGTTTCGGCCCTTGCGCAGGCTGAAGCATCTATGGCGGTCAGACGGTTCGGACTCTTTGTAGGGGCCAATGATGGCGGAGCCGGTCGCGAAACGCTCCGCTGGGCAGAATCAGATGCTAGAAAAATGGCCGAAGTCATGCAGGATATTGGCGGTGTTACACCCATTGACAGTACCGTCATAGTTAACCCGTCACCCGCAGAGTTCCAACGCGAGATTTCCGTCATTAGTCGCCATGTGCTTGATGCGCGGCAATCTGCGCGGCGGGTGGAGTTCATGCTCTACTATTCCGGTCATTCCGATGAAACCGGCCTGTTGCTTGGACGCGACCGGTTCACCTACGCGGACTTGCGCGATGCAGTGAAGAAAGTCGATGCGGATGTAACCATCGCAATTCTCGACTCCTGTGCTTCAGGCGCGTTCACCCGTCTGAAAGGCGGTGCGCGTATGCAACCGTTTCTCATGGACGATTCTTCCCAGATGAAAGGTCACGCCTTTCTCACTTCCAGCTCTGAGAATGAAGCCTCCCAGGAATCAGACCAGATCGAGTCATCGGTCTTTACGCACTATCTCATTTCCGGTCTCAGGGGCGGTGCTGACTCCACCGCAGACGGTCGGGTAACGCTTCATGAGATCTACCAGTACGCGCATGCGGAAACTCTCGCGAGAACCGAACGAACGTATGCTGGACCTCAACACCCGTCCTACGACATTGAGCTTAACGGAACCGGCGACCTTGTAATGACCGATATTAATGGACCAACGGCTTCCGTTGTCTTTGACGAGTCGTTGTCAGGCCGACTCTTTGTCCGTGACCGAAAGGGAACTTTGCTTGCCGAGGTGAAAAAAGCTGGTGGTGCTCCAATCATTCTAGCGCTTCCGGCAGGATCCTACAACGTAACCATGAGTCGCGATGAAACCGCGTATGTTGCCCGTCTCGAATTGACACAGTACGGAAGACCAGTCCTGGATGCACGCGATTTTCAGGTTACCTACACAGAGCAAAATAGGCTACGCGGAGAGATCAACACACCAGAACTGAACGACCGGCTCTTTGTCTACAGTGCCGGGACTCAGTACACCCACGTTCCGGTAAACCTCAGCCTTGTTCCCACGGTCGCGCTCTTTCCACCGGATGGCAGCAAGACGCTTACCAACTTCTCATTTGGCGCAATTCTTGCCAGTGAATATCGTGTAATGGGTGGTATGTACAGCTGGCTTCTCAACGAGGCTAAAGAAGACGTGTTGGGCTTTCAGATCTCCGGTCTGGGCAACAGAACCAACGGAGATCTTTACGGCATCCAGCACGGCGGGATTTTCAACATCACAGACGGTGAAATGTCCGGCGCCCAGATCTCAGGCGTCTTCTCAATCGCGCGAGGCCCGGCTTACTTTTTCCAGGGGTCCGGTATATTCAACATTGCCGCGGACTCATTCAGCGGTCTCCAGGCCACGGGCATATTCAACCACGTAGGACGAGAACTTGAAGGAGTACAGGTGGCGGGTGTGTTTAACACCGCCGGAGACATTCGGGGAACGCAAATTGGGTTGATCAACAACGCCACCGATACGCGTGGCGCCCAAATGGGTCTTATTAATTTGGCACGTGACGTCTCAGGCACTCAGGTAGGGCTGGTTAACATTTCCCGAGATATGGACGGCGTGCCAGTAGGGCTGATAAACATCGTAAAGAACGGAATACACGATATCGGCCTCTGGTGGGAACCTGGGAACAACCAGTTTGTCGCCCTGCAAAACGGAGCGAGGCATACCTACACATTGCTGTATGCGGGTGTGGCCGCCGGACGCAATATAGATCAACTCACGGACCTCACCACGGGGATTGGAATTGGCGTACGGCTTGGCGGAGACTTCTTTTACGCGGACGTGGATCTTTCAGCCAAACACCGCGCCGACGGCGCCACGGCAGACGAACGCCTCTCGCAGTTTTTCCAGTTTGATCAGAGAACCTTCCCTTCCCTGCGGGTCACCGCCGGCATTTCCTTTGGCGGTAACCTCGGCGGATATCTCGGCAGTGTAATCGACATGCACATTCCCGGTTTCACGAGCTCCGACCCTGTCTACCATGATGGCGACGGCATCAGCGGCCCCGGAAACAGTGTGATCTTTTACCCAAGGTTTGTCCTGGGCATTAAAATATAGACTTGAATTACGTATAAAAAAAAGGAAGGCGGACTCTCACAGCTACAACCGGTACCGAAGGCTTGCGGGGGACGGGGGGGACGGAGCTCATCAGGGATCTGTAGTCGACCCGATCGATTCTTTGAGATCTCGTCTGGTGAAAAATGGGAAGAGAGCGTTCCAGTGGTGCTACTGGTTCTGCTTATAATCCTGGATCATTGCCATCTCACGCAGTTTGCTTATTGCCTTTTCCTGTATTTGCCGTACTCGTTCGCGAGTGATTCCGAGAAATTGGCCAGTTTCCTCTAACGTGAATGGGCCTTCACCGGCCAGACCAAACCGAAGCTCGATTATCTTCTGCTCACGTTCGTTCAGCTGCTTTAGAACTTCTGCAATAGTGTCCTGCAAGGTAATGTGAAAGACAAGATCGAAGGGTTGCGCAGAAGACTCATCTTCAATTAAATCTGAAAGCCGCGTGTAATTATCTTCATCAACGGCAATGTCCAGCGACGTCGTTTCCTGAGCAAGCTGGAGAATTTCGTGCACCTTATGGGCAGGCAGTTCCATGTACTGGGACACTTCATGACTTTCAGGATCTCGACCAAGTTCCTGTGTCAGCTGCTTTGCCACAAAGTAGCATTTTCGAATGGTATTGAGCATGTGAACGGGGATTCTTATCACCCGGCCTTTGTCAGCCAGTGACTTTATGATCGCCTGTCTGATCCACCACGTTCCGTATGTCGAAAACCTGCATCCCTTCGTATAGTCAAAACGTTCAACCGCTTCGATAAGTCCGATATTGCCTTCATCAATCAGATCAAGAAGTGTCAAACCGCGGTGCTGATATTTCTTCGCTATTGATACGACCAAACGCAGGTTTGCGTTTATCATACGATTCTTCTCGATCCGCAACCGTTCCTCAACGTTTCGGCTTTGCTGGCGAAACTCGACCTCGGAAATCTCTTCTTGCTCGAATAGTTGCTTAGTGTCCTCCAGTTCAGCTCGAAATCGCTGAATATTCTCCCCTATTTCCTGCTCATCCTGAACAGTTAAGAGGGGATACGCAGAAATTTGCTTCAAATAGAAGGCCAAAGGGTCCTCATCAGCGAATTCGGAGCTATGATGGTGATTGTATGTATTGGACTGAGGGGTGGGCTTAACCTTGGAGCGCGAAGTTCTCTTACTCATGAGCAGTGGCCACCAATTCGTTGATAATACCGTTTTATGCTGCTGCCGTCAATCATTACCTATACCCCACCTTTTGCGACTCGTGCCAGCTCTTCTCGCTATTCTGAGGCCGTGCTCCGTCCCTCTTCGCTGCGTGCCCCCCGGCTACCCCCGTGGCGCTTGGTCCGGACGAACAAAGTGATTGTTCTTCCAAACGCTGAAATAGAGTCGAGAGGCATCTTCCCCGGGTGCTGGACCGAGTTTGCCCAGTTCCATGCCGGCGGTGACCACATCGCCTACGTGAACAGTCAACTCTTCATTGCCACCGTATACGTAAATGTATCCACCAGGACTTTGGACAAAGACTACCCGCCCGTAGGCTGCGTGCGGCCCCGAATAGATGACTCGACCAGAGGAGACAGAACTAACCTCGTCTCCACGTTTTCCCGATATCATCACTCCCGGAAACTTGCCGTTCATCGGCTGACGTTTTCCAGGGTGTGGCCAGAAGCCAGCCCCCCCTTCTCCGCCTTTGACCGTCGCGGCCACAGTGGGATAGGTTTGTGAAGCCTGTTCGCCTTCTGAATCAGCGCTTACAGGCGACCTTTCCGAGTTTTCTCCACGCCGCTCTTCTTTTCCGGTATCAGTTTCCGCGAAGTGAGGCCCTGTTTCCGTATCTGCTTCCGGCTCCGTCCCCGGGACAAACAAGTATTCGCCCACTTTTAGCACTGTGTTCTCACTTCTACGATTTGATTGAAGAAGTTTTGCGAGCTCTACATTAAATCTGCGCGAAATTCCGTAATAGGTGTCCCCTTTTTGAACCTGATACACACCGGGAATGAGCAATCGAGTACCAATGGGAATCTGGGTAGGGTCTTCGATATTGTTGGCACTTTGCAGAACGTCTACCGGAACGTGATAGCGTCGCGATATCGCGTAAATAGTGTCACCTTTACGCACGACGTGAACGGTATCCAGCGCAAAACTGAAAACAGTTGAACTCATCAATAGTAGTACGCCGAGAAAAGCACAGTACGCCCGTTTCATATCCGCATTCACTCCCTTTAATATTCGGCCTGAGGCTGGAAAATGTTTACTGGAAGTAGACCCATAACGTACTTCGTCGAACTCTCGTTCGCGAGCTCCGACCCTCAAACAAACAGCAGATCATGGCGTACACGTATTTCTTGCTCCTCAGTTTGCTGTCATGCCACGATTTACGAATAGAATTATGATTCACATGTGCTTTGATGCACTCACGGAATAGGACGGCTATCTTCGGGGGTCGCGCTTCGCCGATTCCGTATACGTCGCGCCCACAGTGACTATTTCGGGTGTTGGTTGAAATATGAACCGCAAACAAGCGCAGAGGCTAAAGAAAGGGCACAGCCAGACAATCAAGAGTTTTCTTACGCGCTAAGAGTCAATTGATGACAAACAGAAGAACTGATCGGATCCCGGAGTCTAATGCCCCCTAATCGAGCGTAAAACTGAGGCGATCCGATGCGTTTCCCGGCAGTGAGCGTTGAATAAACGATGGAAATAGAAGTGCAAGCATATCTATCGGTGGATCCAGTACGTTGAATCGACCTTCAACTATGTGTCTTATCCCGGAATACGGATAATCAAAAGGGTCATCGACGAGAAATGCACGAACCGGATTTCGTGCGATGTACAGAAATGTGGTCAGAAACTGGCGTATATCGTCTATCACCTTACTACGGAATCGATCATACCACACGTGCCCCTTGAGGCCGTAAACCCGATTGAAACGCATTGCGAAAACACTCAGGATCCACTGCATGATTTTCGAAAGGTTACTGTGCCGCCCGGGAACCACGATGAGATGTACGTGATTGTTCATGATACAAAAGTTCTCGATTCGGAAGTCGAATTTGACCTTCGCACGCTGAACGGTTTCCAGAAACATCTGTTTCATTGCGTCTTGGTGTAGTATAAACTCGCCACGATTCGCTCGAGCCACCACGTGGTATCGTCCAAAGTCTACGATGCGTCGTCTCTTTCTCACACAATACGATACACCTGCGTCTTGCGCGCTGCTTCAGAACGTGGCATTTCTCGTTCCCTGATGTACCGACCTACTATTGTACAACAGCTACGTCCCCACCCTCGGATCCTCAGCAGCGGCCGCGCCAACCCGTTTGCTTTGTGTCTATGTCAACACCGCACCCGAAAATGAAAAGGCCCGACCAACCGGTCGAACCTCTAACTCGTTTCGCCTAAAACATTTGAAAGTCGGGCTGGGCAGATTTGAACTGCCGACCTCTCGGTCCCGAACCGAGCGCGCTAGCCCCTGCGCTACAGCCCGAAAAAAGAAGCCCCGCTTATTCTGGCGGGGCCGACGGGAGCGACGGGGATTGAACCCGCGACCTCCGGCTTGACAGGCCGGCGCGATAAACCGACTTCGCCACGCCCCCGTGTTCGGATGGTAATGTAAAAGAGATCGCAGATTGTGTCAAGCACTTTGGACCAGATTGAGCGTCGGGGACGGAGCTCGGCTGCCTCGCAACGCGGATCATGAGTGTGACCGTCACGACTGAATTGACATTCACCGGGCTGCGTGATAGCTTGATATTCTCTGAAACAGACCGTAAACATCGGCGCTACAAGCAAAAAGGAAAGAATATGGCATCAGGACACGACCAGAAGAAGGGCGGAGACAAATCTTCAAATCTCATGCGTCGCCCTTTTCTCTACATCTTCAGCCTCTTGATTCTCGTCATCATAGTGGTGACTTTCATTGGGGGTCCTGCCGTACGTGGCCGCTACGGAACCGGCACGTTGGTATTTGGAAAGTACAAAAATGAGGAAATCAAATATACTCCGGGCAATTATTTTGCTCGTCAGTACCAAACAATCGCTGAACAGTTCAAGAATCAGAACCAAAATCAACAAGGGGACATTCAGTCGCAGTTGCGAACTATCTGGCGGCAGGCATTTAACCGCACGCTCTTTCACCATGCCATTCTGGATCAGGCTGCTCAATCGGGTATGACCGTTTCTGAGAACAAGGTTGATGAAGAACTCGTCCAGTATCCGGCCTTTCAGGACAACGGCCAGTTCAGCGCCAAGCTCTATCGACAGATGTCGAGCCAGGACAAGTTTAGTCTTCGCCAATACCTGAAAACCACTCTCATTCACGACCAATATGTGCAAGACAAACTTATGGGGCTCAAGACGAGCAGCAAAGAGGTGGCCTTCATACAGGGCATGTCCGGGCCGGAACGGAAGTTCTCCCTGGCCGCTTTCTCGTATGCGGACTATCCGAGAGATCGAGTTGTCAGCTACGCGCAGGAGCACAAGAAACTCTTTCAGCGCATTAACCTGTCGAGTATCACGATCCTGTCGAGCGAAAAGGACGCGGAGAATATTCGCCAGCAAATCTTAGACAGAACCAGCACCTTTGAAGATCTCGCGCGAGCACATTCAAAAGACGTATTTGCGGAAAAAGGCGGTGACATGGGATGGACCTACTACTACGAGCTTTCCCGTGACTATGAGGATCCCGCGGTGCTCGAAAAAGTCTTCAGCCTCAAAGCTGGAGATATCAGTCCCGTGCTCAAAACTCGAAATGGGTGGGTTATCTATCGGATTGACGATCCGGCTGTTGCCATCGATCCAGCCGGTGACGACGCAGTAAAAACGGTGCGCTCGTATATCACCTCGTTTGACCGGGGCAAGGTTGAGGACTACCTCAGAGAACAAGCTTCAACTCTCAAGAAGGACGCAGCATCGACATCCTTCAGCGAGGCAATCGCACGCAGCGGAGCATCGCGGGCCGAGACAAGCTATTTTGCCATCAACTACGGCAATCTTCCTTTCTTCGGCACGGTATCAAGCCCTGACGGCGACTATTTGCGTTCTGCCGCCTATCAGGAGAACTTTTTCACCACGGCGTATAGGCTCACGGGGACGGAGGTCTCTGATCCGATCGTATTGCAGGATCACGTTGCAGTCATGCAACTCGCTGATGAGCGCACTCCCAACCAGGACACGACCAACTTCCTGAAGACATATTATCCCTACGTCGTTCAACAGTTCGAAGCGGAAGAAGTGCAGCGCGTCCTCCTCAATCCGAAGTTCATTACAGACAATTTCAACAGCGCGTTCAATCGGTACGTCCTCGGACAGTCATGAGCCAAAACCGGCTGTCGCTGCTGCAAACCGGTGACGGCTATCAGGTCATTTTCCAGAACCGGGCGCTCTATTCGCCGCGTTCGCCGGCAGCTTCGGCTGACCTGCGGGCACATGCTGCTTCCCTTGAGCCGGGTTCTCTCGTTCTGCTTCCCTCGCCGCTACTTGGTTACGGAATCAAAGCCCTTATCGAACGTTTACCCAAAAATTCGCATGTTCTCATGGTTGAGCTTGAACCTGCGTTGGCACTGCTTTCCAAACGCCACATTCCGTCAGAGATCCGCGGCGATGAGGATGTCTCCTTTGTAGGCGGAGAAGAGGAACTACACGAGTGGATGGATACGCACAATCTGGGCTTCTATCGCCGCTGCACCCTTATTACGTTAACCGGGGGATTCTCACTCCACGCTCGTCGATACCGGGAGATCGTTACTGCATTTGATAGGGATATCCGACTATTCTGGCAGAACAAGATGACCCTCATTCACATGGGACGGCTGTATCTGCGGAACCTGATAAGCAATCTATCTTTGGTACCAGAAGCGCGTGATATCGGAGAGCTCTCCGTCTGTGGGCCGATTGTTGTTGCCGGCGCCGGAGCGTCCCTGGAGGAAGCGATTCCACTTATCAAAGCTCGACGCAGCCAGCTCTTTGTGCTTGCCGTGGATACCGCATGGCCGGTGCTGGAACTGCGCGGCGTGAGTCCTGATGCCGTTGTTGTTCTGGAACCACAATCGGGAAATGTTTCGGATCTTGTCGGTGTTCACGTAGAACGCCCGATTCTCCTGTGCGACGTGTCTGCCCACCCCGGTCATACTTCGCACACGCCCGCAAGTAAAATCTATTTCTTTTCGTCTCAATTCGCTGATCTGCGCTGGCTGAACCTTTTGCGGCAACGCGGAGTGCTTCCTTCTGACATTCCACCGCTTGGCTCCGTGGGAGTTGCGGCTGCCTATATCGCGCGGCGCATAACCGCGGGCCCGGTCATCCTTGCTGGCCTTGATTTTTCTTACGTACCGGGGAAAACTCACGCAACCGGTGCACCTGCACACACGTTTCAACTTTCATCGATGGATCGATTTCATCCAGAGGCTCTTTGGGAACTCTCCATGACAAGAAAGAGAATGAGACGCAGCGGAAAGAATGGGAAAACCGTAGAAACCGACATAGTTCTTGCCACCTATGCGGAACAACTGGAAAGTTTCGTCAATAAGCGGGGCATGTGGTACGACCTCAGCCAGAGCGGCCTTCCCACCGGTGCGCAGCTCGTTGGAGATCTTCCAAGGCTTGACCAGGTTCTCGCGGCAGGCAGCTCAGTGGCAACCCGGCACGACGGCTATCCCCGCTTTTCACCGCGGCGCCATCCCGACGTTACCGTGATCCGCGACGTTGTGAAGTTCGAAATTGCACGGCTTGGGCGCATAGAACCGCTTTTTCGAAAACGCAATACCAGCGCAGGTGAGCAGGACCTCCTCTCGCTGCTTCGGGAAACTGACTATCTTTATGTTGACTTTCCGGACGCTCCACCGCTTCCCAACAATTCTCAGAGTTTCCTGGCACGGGCACTTGTTGCCGCGAGCCACTATCAGCGCCGGTTTCGTCGCTCTCTCGCGTTGATCGCGTGAGCGGCTTAACCCTACGAGCTCCGTCCCCGCACGAAAGTGCTTCGCACGGCACGCACTGGCCCCCAAAATGCGCCTGAAATCCAACCAAAACATTTGCGCGGGGACGGAGCTCGGTGCGGACGGAATTTGCAGAGTGGGCGGGGCTACTCGTCCTCGCCGGAACGCAACACGGCGAGGAACGCGTTCTGCGGCAGTTCAACGTTGCCAACCATTTTCAACCGCTTCTTTCCTTCTTTTTGTTTTTCGAGAAGCTTTCGTTTCCGCGTAATATCGCCACCGTAACATTTTGCGGTCACGTCCTTGCGAAGCGCCGAGATGGTTTCCCGCGCAATAATGGTGCTTCCAATCGCACCCTGAATCGGGATTTTGAACTGATGACGGGGTATCTCATCGCGCAGTTTCTTACAGATGGCCCGGGCGCGGGATGCGGCCTGGCCACGAAAGACTAACTGTGACATCGCATCGACACTCTTGCCGTTTATGAGAATGTCCAGACGCACCAGCTCCACCTCACGATAACCGGAAATTGTGTAATCAAGCGAGGCATATCCCCGGCTCACGGATTTCAACTTGTCGTAGAAATCGTAGAGCACTTCCGCAAGCGGCATGGAATAGATGAGCTCTACCCGCGTCGCATCAAGATAGATCATCTCGTCCTGAGTTCCTCGCCGGTCGTTACATAGATTCATGACGTTGCCCAGGTGTTCAGTTGGCGTGATAATGGATGCCTTGATATAGGGTTCGTAGCTCTGTTCGATGTCTCCGGGTTCGGGAAAGTCGAGCGGATTTTCTATATTGATCATTTCCCCGGTTTGCATCTTGATATGATATTGCACACTGGGCGCGGTTAGGACGATAGAGAGGTCAAACTCACGCTCAAGCCGTTCCTGTACCACTTCCAGGTGTAGAAGTCCCAGAAAACCGCAACGAAAACCAAATCCAAGCGCCGCAGAAGAGCCTTTTTCAAAAATGAGCGACGCATCATTTAGCTTCAGTTTCTCCATTGCTTTTGCAAGTTCGTCATAATCATTCGCGTCCACGGGATAGATCGATGAGAACACGACCGGTTTGACTTCCTTGAAACCGGGAAGCGGCGACGCGCACTGTCGTTGTTCCACTGTTACCGTGTCGCCCACGCGGATGTCGGCAATCGTCTTGATACCGGCTATGAAATAGCCAACCTCGCCTGTCCCGAGAAAATCTGTTCGGTCCAGTCCAATTCTGAATCGACCAACTTCCTCCACCTTGTAGGTAGACTCGTTGGACCAGACTCGAATCACCTCTCCAGTTCGCAATGAACCGTCAATCAGTCTGACATGTACGATTACGCCTCGGTACGGATCATAGTGCGAGTCAAAGATTCTTGCTTTCAGTGGACTTTTCGCGTCACCGGCGGGCGGTGGAATGAGAATCGTAATCGCATCGAGCAAATCGGGAATTCCGGTGCCATTCTTGGCAGATATGGCGATGGCCGTACCGGGATCCAGTCCGAGATCGTGGCCAATCTGCTCTTTCACCTCTTCCAATCGAGCACCGGGAAGATCGATTTTGTTAATGACAGGAATGATTTCCAGGTTTTGGTCCATGGCCATGTACATGTTGGAAAGCGTCTGTGCTTCCACGCCTTGCGTGGCATCAATGAGCAACAGCGCCCCCTCCGAAGAGGCAATGGCCCGGGAAACCTCATATGAGAAGTCTACGTGTCCCGGCGTGTCCACAAGGTTGAGCTGGTAGGTTATCCCGTCCGGTCCGTCATACGGGATGGTAACCGCATGTGACTTGATTGAAATGCCTCGCTCCCGCTCTATGTCCATCGAATCGAGCAGTTGGTCCTGAAAGTGACGTTCATCAACGAGGTGGGCCATCTGGATGAGCCGATCAGCAAGGGTAGACTTCCCGTGGTCAATGTGCGCGATAATGCAGAAATTGCGTATGTGCTGTTGTTCCATATTCGTTGTGTGTTTGTACTCTATAACGAAAGGTGTTTCAACTGTCCAGGATTTCCCGAACCTGACGCAGAAAATCCTCAGGCTCAAATGGCTTCTGGATGAAGCGAACGTGCATCTTTTCCTTCTCACGCGCTCCAATGCCCTCGGGGTAACCGGAGATGAGTAGTATCCGCAGTTCAGGACGTATTTCCTGAACCCTGTCGGCAAGCTTGTTGCCGGTGATATGTGGCATCACCACATCGCTTACCATTAAATCCAGTTTGACCGAGCGATCTTCGCAAATGAGAAAAGCTTCGCCCGCATTTTGGGCCTCTATCGCCGTATATCCGCGTCCCCTAAGGACGCGGGCAAGCATCGAGCGAATAAGTTGGTCGTCCTCCACAACCAGGACGGTTTCGCTTCCCTCAACACCAGCCGCCACAACAGGACTTGCGCCACTCTTCGCCGCCGCTCCTTCGGAAAGAGGCAAATAGATGTGGAATGTGCTCCCCTGGCCAGGAGCGCTGTCTACATGAATGTGGCCATTTGACTGCCTTACAATGCCCCATACGGTGGAAAGGCCAAGACCTGTTCCCTGCCCGGACGCTTTGGTGGTGAAGAAAGGTTCAAACACACGGTTGAGAGTTTCCTTGCTCATCCCGGATCCACTGTCCGCCACCTGAAGGCAAATATAATCACCGGGAGGCACCTCGCCGGTAATGGTGGAAAGCGGAACAGTGAGCTTCTTATTTCTGGTGCGGATGGTAAGTGTTCCACCATCGGCCATTGCATCCCTGGCGTTTACCACCAGGTTCATGAGTACCTGTTCAATCTGTCCCTGATCTACAAAAACCGTAGCCGGATCCCCGCGAAGGGATAGGTACATGCGAACCTGTTCGGTCAAGAGGCGGCGGATCATTTTCTCGAGTTCCTGAATGATTTCATTCAAGTTCTGAAAGCCCGGCTCCAGCACCTGATGCCGGCTGAACGCCAGTAGCTGGCGCGTAAGTGATACAGATTTTGTCGCCGCCTTCTGCACTCCGTCGAGGTCCGAGAGAACCGCCTCTATGTCAGAGATTTCCGTATGCGAAGCAAGCTCCTGCCGTATCAACCTGGTATAGCCCATAATGACCGTAAGTAGATTGTTGAAGTCATGCGCAATGCCTCCGGACAGGCGCCCAACCGCCTCCATCTTTTGCGCATGTCGGAGTTGTTCGGTACTTTCTGCAAGCGCATGTTCGGACTCGAGGCGTTCGGAAATGTCGCGAAACGCCCACACGGTGCCTGTCTTTGCTCCGTTTTCATCAACAAGGGGAGAAACCGTCGTTTCAACTGGAAGCTCCGTCCCCTCTTTGTGCAGCAAATAATCGTACCCATTCTCAGTCTCTTCCCTGAATTGCAGTACTTCTGTGAGTGGTTTCCCCTTGCATTCCTCCTCGGACTTTCCGAGTATGCGCAATGCTACCGGATTCACAAACTCCACCAGCCCTTCATTACTGGTTACTACCACACCGTCTCCAATGCTATTGAGCGTAGTAGAGAAAAGCTTTTCCCGGCGGCGCACTTCCTGCTCCATCTGATGACGATAGAGGGCAATGACGATGGCCGTTCGCAGCTCACGCTCTTCAAACGGTTTGATGATATAGGCAAAAGGTTGGGTTAATTTCGCTCGTTGTATGGTGGTCTCATCTGCATAGGCAGTGAGCAGAATGACCGGAGTATTGTACCGCCGCTTTATCTCACGAGCGGTATCCAGCCCATCGAGTTGACCCTGAAGCTTAATATCCATCAGGACCAGGACCGGAGCTACGTCCTGAAAATGGATAAGGGCTTCTTCGCCGCTTGGAAACATGGCCGGCACGTCGTATCCATACTTCTCGAGGTGCATCTTAATGTCGAGCGCAACAATGTGCTCGTCCTCAACGACGAGTATGCGATCCTTTGCCATGATAGTGGTGCGTTTCCCCTTTCCCCGGTTTTCCCCAGAGACGTTATATGTCGCGTTCTATTCGGTTATTGGACCAATTCCCAACTTGTCCATTTCCTTTCGAAGCTTTACTCGGTCAATTGGTTTCACCATATAGGATTGCGCCCCGCCTCGGTAATACGCTTCCACCACGTTCTGAGGATCTTCCAGAGCGGTCACCATTACCACTTTCACCTGATCCCGCTCTCTGACGCTCATAGATCTTTCCGTTTTGCGAATCGTCTTAAGCGCCTGCTGTCCGTCCATCTTTGGCATCATGATATCGAGAAAGATGACTTCATATGGTTGGTTCTCTTCCCACGCAAGTCGAAATGCTTCGACCGCCTCCTCGCCATCTACCACAACGTCGCAAGATCCGTATGCCTTCACAAGAGCCTGAAGCAACCGTCTGCTGCCAAAATCGTCCTCAACGACCAAGAATCTCACCGTTTCTCTCTCCGTCTATTGTACAAGATTTGGAATCGATTTGCACTCTGTTGTTTCTCTCATTTCTCAACCGCCGAACTTCGAGCAAGATCACGGCGAATTGCAGCCGCGGTCTTTGTATCCCCACGCCGATACCCAAGAAGTATGCGCAGAAAAGCGCTTCCATAGTGCCATTTCCCGCTGCTACGCAATCGATCCCGATAGTGTTGCGTAACTCGTTCGGACGCATCTGCATTCGTTTCAATTCTCAACGCAGACAAATATGCACGCACCGGCTCGTTTTCAGAGGCCGCGGCGTCTCTGCGCGTTGACGCCCGACCCACCTGCAGCTCCGTCCCTGCTGCCCCGTTTACGGAGTTCCGTTGCAGGGCGGCCTCCAGGTAAGCGTAGAGCTGATTGCGGGAAAATGGCTTCGCGAGAAACCACTCCATCCCTGCAGCGCACGCCTCTTCCTGGTCCGTGCCCATGGCGTTGGCAGTAAGCGCGATAATAGGAACTTTCTTCTGCCGTTCACCCGCCTCGCCATTTCTGATTCTCATTGCTGCCTCAATACCGTTCATTACCGGCATTTCTATGTCCATAAGGACTACATCAATATTGCGGCAACGGACGATTTCGAGAGCCTTGTTTCCATCCTCCGCAACAACCACCCGGTAGCCACGTTTCTCAAGCACCTTTTCATTTGCGCAAGACGATTCACACGTTCATCTTCTACCAGGAGAACCATTACATGCTCTGTTCCCCGCTTCCCACTGCCTGCCGGATCCCGTGTCCCACTCGCGACAGTGCGAGTTTTGAGCAAACTCTGGACCACTTCAGAAAGCTGAAGCGGACCCGTGGGGATTCGCAGCACGGTGTGGTGAGGGACGGGGTGAGGGACGGAGCTGCCACTAACGGGTTCGTCTGCGCCGACACGGCTAAGCAGTACAATTGCGGTTTTTCCGGTCCCGCTTTTTCGCAGCGCATTTCGTTCTTCCTCCGTCCCTGCGCACCACAGCGATCAGTCGACAAGAAGCAGCCGTCTTTTGCCATGACGTGGATTGCCGATGAACTCGGATAACGAGGGAAAAGTCTCTGATTCAAATCTCCAGTGAGAAAACCACTGTGATAGACTCTTGAGGATTGCGCTTGACTTCGTCACCATGGAGACTGACACGTGTTCAATTTGCTCTACATCCACCGGGATAGGCAGGGGATCGTCTCCAACGCCCTCCTACGGCTTTGCCGGCATATCCGCGGCGACCGACGGCAATTCCACACCGAACCGGCTACCCGCACCGACTTCGCTTTCCACCCGAATTCTTCCTTCAAGCACGTCCACCAGGCCCGATGTGATGGCAAGTCCATTACCGGTCCCTCCATGACGCCTGGTCGAGGACGCATCTATTTGCGTGAAAGGTTGAAATATCTCGTCCAACATCTCCCGTGGTATTCCGCTGCCGGTGTCGGAAACATCGGAGGAAAGCATCACAGGTTCCGAGGAGCTTTTTCTGACCGGTTGCACCACACATTGTACTTCGCCAGCGCTCGTGAATTTCACCGCGTTGGCCAGCAAATTGTTGAGAATACACCTAATTTTGCGATGGTCACCTTCTATCTTCCGCGGGCAGTCACGAGAGATGTTAAGGTTCATAGCAACACCCTTTTGGTCACTCTGTACGCCCAGTTTTTCGCAAACCTCTTCGAACAGCTCGTAGAGATCAAATATCTCTCGTTCCACGGACATCTTCCCGGCGCCGATCTTGGAGAGATCGAGAACATTGCCAATCAACAGAAGAAGGGAATCGGCGGATGATTTTAGAATTTCGAGGTACTCTCGCTGCTCCCCCTTAGGTGCGAGTTCCAGCGCAAGGTCTGCCATACCAATAATGCTGTTTAACGGTGTCCGGAGCTCGTGACTCACGGTGGAAAGAAACTCGATCCTTGCACGCGGTGCACGTTCTGCTTCGTTTCTTGAACGCCGAAAATGCTCCTGCTGTTCCTTCAATACTCCTACATCGCGCAGAGATATGACACGACCGGTCACGGTTCCTTTCTCATCACAAATGTCCATGCATGTCGATTCAACACTCAGGACTGATGCATTACGACTTTCAATTTCGAACCACCGGTTTTCACCATCACCACAAAAGTCGAGCTCCGTCCCCGTTTCAGCAGTATTCCGATAGTCACCTCCAGATGGGCGGTCAACAACTACTTTCCGGCACATCGTGTCAAACGGTTGCCCAATTGCATCTCTGGATGACCAGCCGGTCAGCGATTCGGCAGCCGGGTTGATACTTTTGATCAACCCGGTGGTGTCTGTGGTTATAACGGCGTCAGAAATGTTTGCCAGGGTGGCTTCTGTCCATTTTCGGTTTTCCCGCACGGTTCGTTCCATGCGGTTCTTATAAATAGCCATCTTGATGGAGATAGCCAGTTCGCGCTCCTGGAATGGTTTGAGAATATGGCCATCCGGCTGAATCTCTTTGGCGCGTTCAATGTTTGCCGCATCGGTGAAAGCAGTGATAAAGATGACGGGAGTTCGGGTAAATTGCCGTATCTGGGCTGCGGCCTCAATGCCATCCATCTCGCCGTTGAGTTGAATGTCCATTAGAACGAGGTCCAAAGTGGTCCGGCGGGCGAGGGCCACCGCCTCCGTCCCTTCGGACACAACGCCCGCAACGGTGCGTCCTAACCGTTGCAGCCGCCGCTGGATGTCCATGGCTACAATGCCTTCATTTTCAACAACAAGAATCCGTGCCGTTTCCATGAAGTTACCCGATGTATCGAACAACGTGGCCGGCTATACTTCCCAGCGGCAGAATCTTGTGTACGGCGTCGCGTTTCACCGCCTCATTTGGCATTCCGTACACAATGCATGAGGCCTCGTCCTGGGCAATATTGTACGCTCCTGCCTCTTGTAGCTCCGCCATCCCACGGGCGCCGTCATCACCCATTCCGGTCATGATGACGGCGATGGCGTTGCTCCCGGCATAACGCGCGGCCGATCGGAAGAGAACGTCAACGGAGGGCCGATGTCTACTCACCAGGGGGCCATCCTTGATCTCAACGTAATAGCGAGCGCCACTTCGTTTGAGCAGGCAGTGACGATTGCCGGGTGCAATGAGTGCTCTGCCTCGAACGACGCTGTCGTTATTCTCTGCTTCTTTCACGGTTATCGCACACAGGCCATCCAACCTGCGCGCAAACGCTGCCGTAAAGTGTTCTGGCATGTGCTGAACAATGACGATACCGGGCGCATCAAGCGGCATCGCTTCCAGGAAAATTCGAAGCGCCTCCGTCCCTCCCGTAGATGCGCCAACCACCACGATTTTCTCCGTGGTCTGTATCACCCGGTTGGGCGCCGGACGGGAGAGGATTGCATCTGCGCTTAATTTGGGTTGAACTCCGGCGCGTGCCGGTTGAATCTCAATCTTTTTAACGCGCGTGAGGTGCGCGGCCTTGACCACGTCACAAATTCGTACGCGTGATTCTTCAAGGAATTGTTTGGTTCCCATTTTGGGCTTCTCGATGATCTCAACGGCGCCGTAGTCGAGTGCTTGCAGCGCGTTTGCAGAACCGGCCTCTGCCTGGGACGAGCAAATTACGACCGGAATGGGATGCTGGCTCATAAGTTTCTTGAGAAAGGTAATGCCATCCATACGCGGCATTTCTACATCAAGTGTAATTACATCAGGAACGATCGATTCGAGCTTTCGCGCGGCAATAAGCGGATCTGACGCTGTCGCAACCACTTCAATCCCGCTGTCACTTTCAAAAACGCTTTTTAGCGTCTCTCGCACAACAGCAGAATCGTCTATTATCATTACTCTAATCTTATGTTGCATGCTCTCAGTCCCGTACTAGTCTACTTTGCGATAGATAGTTGGCGCGATGGTTTGAAGCGGCAGTTCCATTCCAGCCAGTGTTTCCGAGTGACCGAGAAAAAGTAATCCCCCGGGGCGCAAATAGTCATAGAGCTTCCGCAGGAGCTTTGCCTGGTTGAAACGGTCAAAGTAAATGATGACGTTTCTGCAGAAAATCACTTCAAACCGCTCATTCAAGCCAAAATCGGAAGACATCAGATTGAGTCGATGAAATATTACCCGTCTCCGAAGGTCCGGTTTTACCCGCACCAGGCGCGCGTTGCGGTCCCTGCTGCGAAGCAGATACTTCTTGCGTAGCGGCTCTGGGACCGGCAGGATTCTTTCTTCAGGATAGATACCCGTTCTGCCGCGTTCCAATACCTGTGTGGAAATGTCGGTGCCCAGGACCTGGTACTGAAAGTCTTGGTGTTTCTCTCGAAACTCCTCGAGAATCATGGCGATGGTGTAGGGCTCTTCACCGCTTGATGAAGCCGTAGACCAAACTCGAAGCGGTTCACGCACGCCCCAACCAGCTCCATAGCGCTCCGGGAGGATCCGCTCCAGAAGATTATCAAAGTGGTCCGGTTCCCTGAAAAAATCGGTCTTGTTGGTTGTCACAGCGTCGATCATGTGAAGCAGCTCGCCGTGTTTCTCTTCGTCGCTAAAGACAAGCTTGAGATACTGCTCAAACCCGAGCAATCCCAGTGCCCTCACCCGCTTTTGCAAACGGGATTCAAGCATTACGTGCTTGGCCGGCGGCATCTTAATGCCCAACTCGCCTTCTATGAATCGGCTTAGCTTCTCAAACTGCTCCTGAGACAGGTCCGCCGTGGGATTCTTGCGGGATTCCCGGTGCTGCCCTTCGTCCTGCCAGGATTTTGATGCTGTCTTATCTGACATTGACGTTGCCACTTACGCACCTGCCTCAGTTGCGGCAGCCGCGACCGCTGAGAGCTTCTGCACATCCAGAATCAATGCCACAGATCCATCGCCAAGAATTGTTCCGCCGGATATTCCTTCTACGTTCTTGTATAGTTTGCCAAGGTTCTTAATCACCGTTTGTAGGTCGCCAACCACGTGATCCACAACAAAGCCTACTTTACCCTCGTTACTGTTCACAACAACTATCTGTTCAATCTCCGGTTTCCCACCGGAAACAGAAAATTGCTCCCGCAGGCGCACATAAGGGAGTAATTCCCCTCTGTTTGTCACAAGGCTCTCACCTTCCGTCTTTTCACCCTCAGAGATGGTAAGCTCTATACACTCTTCCACTGATTGCAACGGGAATACAAAATGCTCGCTACCAATCTTCACAAGCAACCCGTCGATAATGGCAAGCGTCAGCGGAATGGTCAGCGTGATTCTGGTAAAGCGCCCAGTTTCGCTTTCCACCCGTACGGAGCCTCCCAGACTTTCGATTTCCTTTCGAACCACGTCCATTCCCACACCGCGCCCGGAAACCTGCGTGACGTTGGACGAGGTGGAAAAACCGGGCGCGAAAAGGAGCTGGTCCACCTCGTGGTCGGACAGTTCGGCACCGGGAGAAACCAGACCGCGCTGGATAGCCCGGTCAAGAACTGCTTCGCGGTTCACCCCTGCTCCATCGTCCTCAACCGTGATAGTGACTGTCGCCCCGGTATGAAGGGCGGAGAGGTGAACCCGGCCAACGCGCGGTTTACCGGCGGACGTGCGGGTCTCCGGTTGTTCAATTCCATGGTCTATTGAATTGCGGATCATGTGCACGAGCGGATCATTTAATCGCTCAATGACCGTCTTGTCCAGCTCCGTCTCGCCGCCTTCGGTGACAATCTCGACCTCTTTTCCCAGGTCGTTCGATAGGTCCCGGACCAGCCGTTTAAACTTGGAGAATGTGGTGCCTATTGGAAGCATCCGAATGCTCATGGTACTGTCACGCAACTCATCTGTCAGGCGCTCAAAATTCTCCGCCAGACTCGTAAGCGTGGGTATCTTTAGTTCCGCCGAAGTCTGTGTGAGACGTGCCTGCAGCGTCACAATTTCGCCCACCAGATCCACCAGCGTGTCAAGTTTTTCGGAATTGACCCTGATGCTCGAGCTCGCCAGTTCCTTCTGGACGCGCTGACGGGTGCGCTCCACATGTTGCTGTTCCTCGTACGCGGCTTCAACTTCCTCTGCTTCCAGTCCGTTTTCCACCAGAAGCTCGCCAATACGGCGCTGTTTTCTGGCCGTACGATTCACGGTGTGCAGGTCCACCACACCGCGTTCGGTGAGGATCTCTCCCAACCGTTTATGCTCCCCGGTATCAAGCGACGAGAGATCATCGATCTCGACTACCTGAACGTCACTGCTGTCTTCCACAAAGATAAAGACGTCTTGCACCGCCTCGCGGCGTTTCTTTGTGGTAAGCAGTACGTCCCAGTGCACAATGCATTTCTCCGGATCGAAATCAGAAAGACGCGGTATGTCGGCGACAAACGGAACGCAGGTGAATTCTCCCATCTCTTCGAGTTCGCGCAGCAGCAGCAATGGATTTGTGCCGTTCGCGTAGATGTCCGCCGACGGTTTAAACCGGATTCGGAAGGTAACGTAATGATCAAGCTCACCATCATCGGCGGACGCGGCCGGTTTATCCAAGTCAAAAGCCGCTTCTCTCACCTCTGCAACCGTGATACCCTGCTCCCCCGGTGTGCCGTTTCCGTCCGCCACCTTGTTTGAAGCGGTGCTTTCCGCGCTTTCAGCCAGCTTATGGAAACCAGCAATGATCTGCCCGCCCGCCGCAAGACCATCTTCCGGAACGGTGCTATCATACTCGAGCAATGATCTGATATGGTCCCGCGCCTCCAGGGTCAAACTGATGAGCCGCGGAGTTACCTCAAGCCTTCCTTCTCGCAACAAATCAAGCGCTGTCTCCACTTCGTGCGCGAAGTTGGAGATTTGCTGAAACCCAAACATGGCTGCCGAACCTTTAATGGTGTGCATGGTCCGAAATACTGCAGAAATCTCTTCAGCATTTTCCGGTTGTTCCTCCAGTTCCAGCAAAGATGCCTCAATATTGTTCAGGAGCTCGTAGGCCTCCTCTCTGAAGTTGTCCCTGAACTTGTCTATCATGGATCTACCCTCTCACCGGTCTCACCGGTCTCAGCTACCTCGCTGCCAGGTGGCAAAAACTCTAGCAGCACCGCTTCCAGCTCACGTCCCGTAGCAGGCGCTTCCTTGCAGAAACCGCCGGTCACAAAAAGGCCGCGCAGTTCCTCTGTGATCGCTCCGGAAAGGTGAATTTCCTTTCCCATCGCCCTTGCCTCTTTTTGGGCGGCATACAGGAGATGGAAAAAACTCATGTCTGCACCTGTTGCGTGAGACAGATTGAGAAACAGCTGCCGCGTGTTGTTCAGCCCCGCCTGTACCGCATCCCGCAGCTCCGTCCCCCGGTCAATAGTGAGATTGCCATCCAGTGTAATGACGTTCAGATCTTCTGCCATCAGTTCCTCCAGCCCGCGGTCCGGACAAAATATTAACAATGGAGACCGCGGAGATGTTCACCGGTCAGTATAGTGCAGAGAAAGAGTTTTGTATAGATGTCTTAGACAACTTAGAGAAAATTATCCAATTCCAGAAAGGACGCCAGCTGGATACCACTTTCCAGAAATCCCGCCTTCCGCTTCTTCACGATAATCTGCAAAATGGCTATTCGCTTGTCGCTGTCAACCTTCCAGTCGCGTAACGTAAACGGATCCTTCTCAGACAGGCCGGTTTCATCTGCCGTAGACCCGGGATAGATCTTAGTGATCACGTAATTGTGCTGCCACGGAAGCGTACTGATATCCTTTACGTCCATCCCAAAAAGCACCGGAAAGAGCTTTGTCTCATCCTGAATCTTCAGTGCATCTTCAACCGGGCTGTAAGGCCGCGTTCCAAGGGAGACGAGGCCGGACATCTCCTGCTTCTCCCTCTTCCAGGAAACCTTCACCAGTGTTTCCGGCTGGTAGTCAAGCAAGACGTTTTGAGCCTCACCAATTTTTTTTGGCGACCAGCCGTCAATGCTTTCCAGAATATCGCCTGGAGCAATTCCAACCTCCGCTGCCGGACTCTTCGGAGCCACGTAGATGACTTCCAGCCCGTCATCGTTTTCTCTGACTGCTGTTCCGAGCCAGGAATGCTGCACCTCACCTTCCTGGTAGAGTTGTGGAAGAAAGTGTTGAATCCAGAATGATGGAATCGCAAAGTTGACCCCTTCAAACTGTGGTATGCCGGCAAAGATAATGCCTACCAGTCTGCCGGAAGAGGTCACAAGGGGGCCGCCGGAATTACCGGGATTCACCGCCACATCTACCTGCAGCGCAGCTCCCATTTGCAGAAAACGCCGGTCCGTCGCGGAAATGATACCGGAGGTAATGCTGTTTTCCAGGCCGCCGGGCGAACCAATAGCATAGATCTGCGCGCCGGGATTGAGCTCCCTGATGTTGGTAAATGAGAACACATAGGACGGCCGCAGTTCCACCTTCAGAAGCGCAATGTCAAAAATGCGGTCATAGCCAACGACCTTGGCGGGAATCCGTTGGTCCGGCTTACCAGGCAGCCGAATATAGAGGCGCGAATACCCCTCGTACTCGGGATCAACCTCACTCTGAATAACGTGATAGTTAGTAATAACGTAGCCACGTTCATCAATGAAGAATCCGCTCCCAATGACGCGGTCGGGCACGCCAACGCCCTGCTGCAATTTAATGCCGCGGTTCACCCAGATAGTAACCGTTCCACTGATCATCTCGGCCGGCTTTGGAATTTTCTTCAGAAACGAGCTCACATCCTCCGGGACGGCAAGGTCGCGTGCTTTGAGTGCCTGGACAACCACTGAAGCCGCGTAATGGTCATTGTGCGATATTGCCAGTTTCCCGTAGTCAAGGAGCGTCTGCTCATCAACCACGGAAAAATCAGGTATGCGTACAAACTCCGTGAGGGCACTTACATTGTTTTGCTCAGCGCGATACTTGTCTGCAAGGGCAAGGTAGAGCTTGCTGTAGGACCAGTCCGGAAAACGGGAGAGTTCCTTGAGCGCATCAAGCGATGTATAGAGGCGAAGCGCTCTGGAGAAACTGCTCTCGTTAACCGCCGTCTGAAACATTGTCCCGAGCCGCGAAAGGGCCTCTGCGCGATAGCCGTCCAATTCATCTCTTCCAAAAAGTTCGCCGCCACGGTAGCTGCCAATCTTCTGGATAGCCTCCGCAGGCTTACCATCGGTAATCAGTCGGGAGAGCTCCTGTGCTGCCAGACGCTTCCTTTCCCCGGGCTCGACGGGCGCCGGTGGAACGCTGACACAGCCGCCCACATACGCTATCAGCACGGCAAGCAAGGTAACATGCAGAACGCGGTGTGCCGTCCTGCGCGGTAAGGCGTATCTATTCATGAGGTTCCACCCTTCGGTATGTTTCTATTGAGAGGTCAAACTGCCCGTCGAGCCCGCTCGCAAACTCCCTGAGCACCCTATTACGGCCAACACGTATCTCTCTGGCGTCAAGCTTGCCGTCCTGATTGAGGTCCCACGCGTAGACGCGTGGAGGACCAAGATCCTCATAAAACTCCGGAGTGCCGTCATCGTTCTCATCGACCGCAAGAAGCCGAAGCGAACCATCCACGTACTGCTCGGTGACTTCAAAATATCCGTCGTCATCCAGATCGCGAATGCCGCTCTGCGGCTCTCCGCTCCGGTATTGCACTACGTGGTCAATGGCCCCGTTACCGTGAAGATCCTGCACCGCTTCCACAATATCGCCGTTGATTAGCCGGTAGACGGTTCGGCCTGCACCGCCCGGCGCCATACTTCTCGTCTGACCGCTTCCATTCCAAGCTCCGTCCCCAATCTGACCGTCGTCAACGGCCGCGGTGCTGCCTGTGGGCTCCATCTGGTACGAAAGCTTTCGTACGGTTTCAGGAGTCAGAAGCGTATCCACGCTGGCGCGGGTGTAGGGGAACACCGCATCCGGCACGGTTGAGTTCCAGTTGGTATTCGGCGAGTAGAGCGGGTACTGTAATCGTCCCGGCAGCAGCCGGAAGAGCGTCTGTGACCCGGAGGCATTCTCAGTGAAGCGCACGCTTTTCACATAAGGATAGGAGGCAAAGGTGAGGTGATAGAGAGCTTGTTTCTCATGCCGCGTTACCGATTGCGGGATTTTGCCGGCAAGTTGAACGGCAAACTCCGGTAACCCATCTTCGTTGGTATCGGTCATCCAGGAGGTGGCCACCCCATCTTTCACGGTAAACGTCTGTTCCGAGTACCCGTTTCGGTCCCGATCCACCACGAGGGTCGTGTTCAGCCCCCTAAGCTCCTTACGGAATGAGTCCCGGGCCGCGCCCTCTGGTAGTTCCTGCCACACCATTTCCAGAAGCGCCTTATCCCCTTCTCCGCCGAGCCTCTTAAACCTATCGAGCTCCGTCCCCGGATCAACTGCAAAAGGAAAATAGAGCGCACTTGCAAGCGGGTCCTGGCCGCCCAGACGGAAGTACTGCTCAATGCGCTTGCGGCGTTCAGCCGGAGGACGGGCGTGCTGGATGTAGGAGAGAAGAGCGCGCAGGTATGCCGGCTCTCGCGACTCATGCGCGTCAAGCCATGAGGCCTCATCAAAGGCGGGGAGCGCGTTATGAGAGAGTAGAATTCCAAAGAAACGTGGATCATCCGGATAGAGATTCATGCCGCGTGTTGCAGCATCTTCGGCTTCCGCGACCATGTTTCGCCCGTACTGGGCTTGCGAAAGGGCGTAGAGCAAATCGGCGGAAATGGATTCGTCGGCACCTACCGATTGGATTACACCGTATGCCCGGTCTGCCTCCCCAATTCTAACCAGCGTGAGCGCCAAATTTATCGCTGCGTCTGTCTTTTGGTATGTCAGAAATGAGTCATTGTCCAGCGCCGCCTGCAAATGTTTTACTGCCTTGCGCGTTGTTTTCTGATCACGGCACAAGATCAACCCGTAGAGATAGTTGGCATCTGAAGAGGAAGAATCAAACTGCAGGGCTATTTCTGCAAGCTGCCTGGCGTCATCATACTGTCCGCGGCTGTAGAGGCCGTGGGCATTCTCAATGTAGAGCCGTGCAATTGGAGGATCTATGCTGGCGGCGTGGACGGGCTGGGACACAACCAAGAATCCCAGAAGCGTCACAACAATTGCAGATATCCGCATGCAATGATTCAATTACTGGCCATTCTCCGTGGGTGCTGGACCGCTCTCCTCGGGGCTGTCGTTTCTTACAGGAAATCCCAGCAGTTCACGCACCTCAGCGTCTGAGAGCGTCTCTTTCTCCACGAGCGCTTCCGCAAGCTTCACCACTTCATCCCGATGTTTCTGCAGAATACCTCTGGCCGCGTTCAGGCCGCCCTGCAGAATCCTGTTGACCTCTGCGTCTATTGATTGCGCGGTCTGCTCCGAGTAATCTTTGTGCCGCGCAATTTCTTTCCCTATAAATATCGGCTCTTCTTCCTGTCCAAAAGAGATAGGCCCAATCTCGCTCATGCCCCATTCCGTTACCATTCGCCGCGCAAGTTCAGTTGCCTGTTGCAGGTCATTCTGTGTTCCGGTGGTTGTCTCACCGTAAAACATTTCCTCCGCGACATATCCACCGTAGGAAATAACAATTCTATCCACCAACCACCCCTTACCGCGGCTGTATGTGTCCCGTTCCGGAAGGGACATGGCCACACCAAGGGCCCGTCCGCGCGGAACAACCGTTACTTTATGCAACGGGTCTGCGTTTTTGCAATAGTAGTGTAACAGCGCGTGTCCGCTTTCGTGATATGAGGTTTTCATTTTCTCTTCAACGGAAAAGACCTTTGACTTACGCGCAATGCCCATAAGCAGCTTGTCACGCGCTTCCTCAAAATCATCCATTTCCACCAGGTCTTTGTTTTTCCGTCCTGCATAGAGCGCTGCTTCATTGACCAGATTCGCCAGGTCGGCCCCGGAACTACCGGGCGTTGCCCGAGCCAGACGGTGCAGATCAACAGAACTTGAAAGAGGAACCTTGCTTGCGTGTATCTTCAAAATCTCTTCACGCTCTTCTTGATCCGGCATATCCACCACTACCTGACGGTCAAAGCGCCCCGGGCGTAAAAGTGCCGGGTCCAGAACGTCCGGCCGGTTGGTGGCAGCCAGGATAATCACACCGTCCTTGGTGTCAAATCCGTCCATCTCCACCAGCATTTGATTGAGTGTTTGTTCCCGTTCGTCGTGACCGCCGCCATAGCCGGCACCACGGGTCCGCCCAACGGCGTCCAGCTCGTCAATAAAGAGAATACACGGTGCGTTCTTGCGGCCCTGTTCAAAGAGATCGCGCACGCGGCTCGCACCAACACCAACAAACATTTCCACAAAATCAGAACCGGACATGTGAAAGAAACTAACATTTGCCTCACCGGCACACGCCTTGGCAAGGAGGGTCTTTCCTGTACCCGGCATGCCAACCAGCAGCACTCCTTTTGGGATCTTTGCGCCTATCTTTGTGAATTTGGACGGGTTCTTAAGGAACTCCACCACTTCCTGCAGTTCATACTTGGCCTCAACTTGCCCAGCAACGTCGGCAAACGTAAATTTTCTGCCCTCTTCGCTGAATTTCTTTGCCCTGCTCTTGCCAAAAGAGAATGCGCGGTTTCCGCTTCCCTGAATCTGCCGAAACATAAACCAGATAAAGAAGAAGCCGATCATCCACGGCAAGAACTCCAGCACCACCCGCAGTGGTGATACCGGCCGGGGAGATCCGGAAAATCTAACCCCCTGCTTATTCAACATGTCTACCAGATTGGCATCAAAATAGGGTATGTTTGTGATGAACATTCGCATGTCACCGGACTGTCCCTTCAGCGTTCCGTGAATCTCGGACTGGTCAAGAATTTTCACGGACTCAACCTGACCGCCACTCAAATAGCCAAGAAATTGAGAATATGGGATTTCGCGCCCTGCACTTGAATTGTCCGAAAAGAGCAGAATCACAAACATGCCAAGAATTGCCAGCAAAAAAACAAGAGCAAACCGGTTATTTCTAAAATTAAACCGCGGAGAACCAGGTTCCTGGTTTCCGTTGCCGTTGTTGTCGTAGTCGTTATTCGGTCCCTGCATATCCCCCAATGACCTCATTTAAATTACACAGTATCAGAGAGTCGGAGTTATCCGGCTCTGCAGCATCATTGCACCCAGCGTCTGCCCGGTAAATATTGCGGCTGCCATAAAGACCGCCGAGCACCGCAAGAACGCCGTTGCGATCCTCCAAAACAGGCACGAGGCCGCGGTCGCGTTCCGCAAGTCGAAGCTCGTTACACAGTTTCTTCAAGGATTTTCTTCCCGCAGGCAGCGTTATGACATCCCCCGCCTGTCTGGAACGGAGCAGGAGCGGAAACTTCACGTCATCACAGGCAATATACACCGTATCGGCAAGCCTGTCATGAACACCCTTGACTTTCAGCTTCAATCTCCGCCCTCGATACCCGTTCTGGTGGCGGGGCGCTCGTTCTTGTACCACAACAAGATACCCATTTTTGCCGGATCGGACAACATCGCGGCAAAGCAATACGTGTTTCCCTCGAGCTTTACACAGAATGCCGTGGCCGCGAAGCAGAACGTGGTCGCCGTGACGGTCCGGCGTGGTAACCGGGCGCAGAAAGCGTGACGGCAACGGCTTTGTTCCCCGGGAAACAGGAATGCCCAAAAGCGCGGTTGCGTGAAAGAGTGCTTCCGGTCGGAGCAGCGGATCAAGGGCAAAGAACTCTTCACGACTCGCCGTAACACACTCTTCACCCTGTTCCCAGCGGACGCGTTCCGCCTGCCGCGACAGCAAGTCTCCCACGCCTCGCAGCTTCTCAGCGGCGGCTCCAATGGTCTGCCGGTATTCCGGCACCAACCGTTTAACCACCGGTAGAAGTTCAGCTCTGACCCTGTTTCTGAAATACAGAGGTTCCGAATTGCTCGCATCCGCCAAAAACGGCACGTTTTCACCTTTCGCGTACCGTTGGATCTCTTCACGGGAGAGCTCAAGCAAGGGCCTTATCACCCTGCATCCCCCAGGCACCTTTTGGTCCAGCGGCCTCACGGCAGGCATTCCACCAAGTCCCGCAGGAGAGGCTCCGCGCAACAAGCGCATGAAGACTGTTTCCACCTGGTCATCTGCGTGATGGCCAAGGGCAATCCAGCCTATATCTTCGGACTGCACAATCTCGGAAAAAAACCGATAGCGAAAATGACGCGCCACCGCCTCCACGCCGGTGATTCCGGCTTCCTTCTCAATGCGGCCAACCGGCGCGCTATCATAATAGAGTGGCACGCCGAGGTGACGGGAGAAGCGCTCCACCAGCTGGTACTCTTTTCGGGTGGCTTCAGAAGAACGTAAGTTATGCGAGTAATGTGCTACGGCAAGCCGCAGACCGCGCCGGGAAGCAAGCGAATCAAGCGCATGGAGCAACACCATACTGTCCACGCCGCCGGATACCGCCACCACCATCCGGCTCCCGTCGGTTACACCGGTGCGCTCGAGGCAGGATTCCACGGCATTACAAAGCGTCTTCCTGCTTTCGGTTGAGCTCATTCATCACCTCGGTTGCAGACCGCGTGGCCAGTTGCAGCACAACATCCGCAGCGCGTTCGGTCATCTTCTGGTAGTGCGCGATCTCCTGCTTTGAAGGTTTGCCCAGGACGTGGTCTACCACAGTTTCCCGCCCGTTCGGACGCCCTATTCCCAGATAGAGCCGCATGAAGCGGCCGTGCCCCAGCGTGTCCATTATCGATTTTAGGCCGTTATGGCCGGCTGAAGAGCCTTTCAGCTTGAGACGCGTCATACCCACGTTCAGATCCAGATTGTCACATATGACAAGTGTATCCTCGAAAGGTACACGCGTTCTCGAAAAAAGCGCCGGAAATACGTCCCCGGATCTGTTCATGTAGGTGAGCGGTTTTGCCAGATAGAGAAAGCCGTCATCCCGCGCTACTCGCCCGGTGAGGTAACGTTTGAAGAACGGTTTTTTGAGTTCGATGCCCAGGAGGCCCGCTACCCGGTCCACAACGTCAAAGCCAACATTGTGCCGGGTACCGGCATACTCAGATCCAGGATTTCCAAGTCCAACAACAAGGAGAGACAGTTATTCCTCCGTCTCCTCTTCTTCCTCGCCGGGAGCTGCCGCGCCTTCCTCGCCTTCAGCAAGCTCTTCGCCGGAAGCTACTTCAGCTTCCTCTTCCTCGACAATCTCTTCACGCTGTGCAGCCACCAGTGCTATTACCTGGTCCGGGTTGTTCAGAATTTTCACTCCCTCAGGAGCGGTCACGTCAGCAACGTGAATGGAGTCACCAATGTTAAGATCGCCAATTTCAATTGAAATCTCGGCGGGGATATCCTTGGGCAGACATTCGATTTCAAGCTCGTGCAGCGGAACTTCCAGAATTCCTCCCTCCCGTGCTCCGACAGGTGTTCCATGAACATGAACCGAAACGTGAGTACGCAGCAGCTTGCCTGCTTCCACTTCATAAAAGTCAATGTGAAGTATGCGGCCGGTCAGAATGTCTTCCTGGTAATCCTTTACCAGTACGTCGTATCCCTTCTTATCCAATTTCAAAGATATGATGGTGCTTTCAGATATCGTTTTAAACGTGTGCTCGAAGTCTTTTTCATCAACAGAGATCGGCTGCGGATCTGTATGTCCGTAGACAACTCCAGGAATCCGGCCGGAACGCCGTAGCCGACCTACGGGCCCTTTCTTGAACTCCGTGCGTTTTTGCGCATTGAGGGTTTTTTCCATGAACGTTCTCCTTAAACCTCTACTTTCTCACACCCACCCAAAAAAAAGCGGGGAAAAAATGTCATTGAATCAAAGTTCTCTGGGACGGCAGGATTCGAACCTGCGAATGCCGGGATCAAAACCCGGTGGCTTACCGCTTGCCGACGTCCCACCGAGAGTGCACATACGTACACAAACTGGTGGTATGTACCATCCAATATCTGGGAAATATTGTCAAGCCGTGGAGAGAATCTCGCTGGGGCGAGCTTACAACGAAGTTACTTCCGGTTTGTTTTCGGGCACGGGTTCGGATGCACTGCCATACTCCTCCCCTTCCTCTTCATCTTCAAGATTCCGGTAGGCATCCAGGATACGGTCCTGCAATTCTGTCCGAAACTCGGAGTGGATGGGGTGAGCTACATCCTTGTACTCTCCCGTTTTTGTCTTCCTGCTAGGCATAGCGATGAAGACGCCCGTTTTCCCTTCAATAATCTTCACGTTGTGGACCACAAAGCAGTCATCAAAGGTCACTGTGACGTAAGCCTTCAACTTCCCTTCTGACGTAACTCGCCGGATCCGGATATCAGTGATCTGCATAACGACGCTCCTTTGACAACCTCCAGACTCAGCCATTTGAAGTACAGCCCGGGGCTGATGGCCTCACTGCTGCTCAAGACTCATACTAACGCCATCCTATGCACAATTATACGTGATCTCTTTTTGTTGTCAAATCTTTATTCACACATCAGAATTCATGTACAGGGCGATGACTTTGCCAGTTGACACACGCTATAGCGCATCAGTACGCTACACGCATGATCGAGGATGACTTCGACGAATATGAAGACGAGGAGTTCTTTGAAGAGGACTTCAACGAGTTTGATGATGAGCCGGACGAGTTCTACGATGATTTTGATGACCTTGGAGACGTAGACGACGAGCTCGATGATGAGTTCGGAAGAAATCAGTCAGACGATATCGATGAGCGTCCGGACTCAACAAGCTACGAGGATCTCGCGGACGAAGAACTCGAAGAGTGAAATATCTCTTTGCCGTGAAACCAAAGCCGCTCAAGATCGTAGAATTCGCGCATTTCGCGGGTCATTAAGTGTATTACCACAAAGCCACAGTCTATGAGCGTCCACCCATTCTCTTCCACGTGCTTTAGTCTGGACAATGGCACAATGCCGTTTTCTCGAAGGTGCTCGCCAAGCTGGCGCACAAGACCACGCATGTGTCCCATACTGGTCACCGTGGTTATGACAAAGTAGTCGGTAAAGCCGCTCGCCTCACCAATATAGAGCGCAACGGTGTCCTCACCCTTGTGATCACTCAGGTGCTGGGCAATGTCACGTATACGCGATTCATTCTCTAACATAGGTTCCATCAAAATCCTTACCAAGTATTACGGTCACATCTACACCGGAGTCACCGGTGACTGCCGGCTCTGAGATGACCCGTTTTGCATGAATGATTTCCGCCGCGCGCTGCGCGAGCGCCATATTGCCGGTCCGATCTATGACCGTAGTCGATTGAACATCGTTCGTATCTGAGTTTCCCACAGAGCTTATTTCAAACCCAAAGCCCTGGTAAAGGTCTGCGGTTCTTCGCGCCAGACCGTTACTGTTGGTGCCGTTGAGAATTTCAAGCCTGACGGCAACGTTTGTGTCCTGGACCGGCTCCTGCGAGGCAAGCGTTTCATCCACTTGCCGCACTGTCTGACGCAGCCATTGTCCTTCAAAATGAGGGAACAAGAGCTGGCGGCTTTCGCCGTCGCTATCTACCGTTCTTGTATTCCCCTGGACCCTGCGCATGACAAGCTGGTCACCACTTAGCCGCGAAAACTCGCGTACCAGGGAAATCACGGATCGGCTGTCCAGATTGGTCTGGAGATTGGCTGTCAAATAGTGTGAGACTCCGTTTTGGGCAAGATAGTCTGCGTGAGAACCCAGCGTCTCAAAGTAACTCTGCAGTAACTTTTGCGTCCTGCCAATCCTCTCCGCATCCGTCTCACCCGGCTCAGTGTAGCGCAGGAACGTGAGGACTTTGCTGCCGTCAAGTGTTACATTTCCGGCCGGAAGGAGCACGCTGTTCTCCGGCGCAGAATCCCCGGATGCAGCGGAAATAAACAGTTCCACGCCCTCCACAAGGTCCACCTGTTTGACAAGCTCTTTCTCCGTCATGATGATTTGAAACGGAATGTCCACACCGAGAAGCTCTCCCACTTTTTCCCGGTACGCATCCGCGTCCCCGGGCTGATAAAGGACATCGATACGATCCACTCTGTTCAATGATCCGATGATGGAACCGACGTTACCTGGAATATCAATGATTGCTCCGCGATGTGTCGCGGTATTCACGAACACGGCATCGGTAAATGCCGGCTTTCCGTCTTGTTCCAGCACAAAAACAAACCGTATCTCCTTGCCGGAGTCCACCATAGAGCTGATGCGGTCCGTTCGGACCTGCATAAATATCAACACACCGGTGAGTCCAATTACCACGAGGATAACAACAACGAGAACAAGTCCGTAGTCAAACGAGCGTGTTGATTTCACCTTCCTCTCACTTCCTGCCTAACCTGATCATACATCTGTCTGGTTGGCTCCGCCAGCTCATATCCGCGTGAACGGTTGTGTTCAACAACCAGAATGACCAGCTCGTTCACATCAAGCCCTTCGGTCCGTTTGCGCAATGTTGCGTCCATATAGCGCCGGTGCGGTTCTAAATAGTCGGCGCAAAAAAGCACTTTCTGCAGGCTGCTCATTCCCGGAGCCCCAAGGGTATGCGTCCGGATGGCGGCAAGCACCTCATCATTGTAAAGCCCAAAATCTCGCTGCAAAACCACGGCCGCGGCGCGCCCGTGCATAAGAAGCGGCTCTTTCTGTTCCGCGGCGCACATGCCGCCGCCGTCTTCCAGCGCCGTTTCGCGGATATGTTCCGGTCTCCATTCCCGCGCCAGGTCGTGCCCCAAACCCGCAAGGTTGCCTTGCGACTCATCCAGTCCAAAACGCCCGCACAACTCTACCGCGCAGCGGGCAACACTTCTGGTATGCGTGTACCTTGATGGTGACAGGTTTTCCTGAAGATAGGCGGCTACCAGACGGGAAATCGAGTTAATATCTGTAGAGCTTATGTTCCTGGATGTATGCATACACTGGTTCTGGAACAAGATAGCGGAATGCGCGGCCGGTACGGACCCGCTCCCGAATTTCGGATGATGACACCGGCAGGCGTGAATTGTCAATACTGCGATACTGCACTATTCCGGCTGGAACTTCGATAGAATCCCGCCGCGCTACTACAATATCTACCATTTGTACCAGCTCTTCAGCGTCATGCCACGTGTGAAAGCCTTGCACCAGGTCGTCCCCAATGATCATACCAAGTTTGCCCGTGATAGTCAGGCTCTCCATCAGGTGGCGAACAGTGTTGATAGTGTAGGAAACGCCCTTCTGATTCACTTCAAACGGTTCGAGCGAAAAATCGCTTCTCCCTCCAAGTGCGACTGCAAGCATTTCCAGTCTTTGGCCGGAGTTTGCCGCTGGCGGCCCCTGCTTGTGCGGGGGTTGAAAAGCGGGGATAAAAACCACATGGTCATACCCCAGGTTGATACGCGCTTCTTCAGCTATAAAGAGGTGGCCAATATGCGGCGGATCAAACGAGCCGCCAAAAATTGCTACCTTCACCTACTCCTCTACTTCCCGCCGCTTTCCGGCAAGTGACGCAAATTGTTCCCGCAGCTCGTTCAGTCCGTCGCGTGTGTGAGCGCTCACCCCTACAACCGCGGCCGCCTCACAACTCTTCCTGAGGGCGGCCAGCTTCTCACCCTCTGGGTCGAGATCCGTCTTTGTTCCAATCACAATGCGCGGCTTTCCAAGAAGTGCCCCGTGAAACGCCCCCACTTCGTGAAGCAGCACATCAAAAGTCTTCGCCGGCTGTTCATCCGAAAGGTCAATAAGAAAGGCGAGCGCCGCTGTCCGTGAAATATGCTTCAAGAAGCGGATACCAAGTCCCGCCCCTCCGGAAGCGCCCTCTATGATACCCGGGATATCTGCCAGAACGATGTCCCGGTCAAAAAGCCGCATAACTCCCAGATTTGGAATCTTGGTGGTAAACGGATAGGCTCCAACCTCGGGATGGGCCGCGGTGAGAGCGGCAAGTAATGTTGACTTGCCGGCATTGGGGAGTCCAACAAAACCGATATCCGCAATAATGTTGAGCTCAAGCTTCAAGGGGCTTTCCTCTCCCGGTTCGCCCGGCTGCGAAAAGCGCGGTGTCTGGTGGCGGGCGGTACGGAAATGAGCGTTTCCTTTGCCGCCTCTCCCCCCCCGAAGGAAGGTGAAGCGCTCACCGGTTTGAAGCAGGTCACACACCACTGCGCCCGTTTCTCTATTGCGGACCACTGTACCGGGAGGTACTGGCACAACGGCGTCATTCCCATCCGCTCCCTTTTTGTTCTTTCCTGAACCCGGCCTCCCATTCTGAGCAAAGTGGTGTTGCTTCTTCTTGAGGTGGTTAAGAGTTTTCAGGTTTTCCTGGACCAGAAAGACCACATCACCGCCACGCCCCCCGTCTCCGCCGTCCGGTCCGCCTTTTGGAACGTACTTCTCGCGTCGGAACGATACGCAGCCGTCGCCTCCGGATCCGGAGGCGACGGTTATGGTGACTTCGTCAACAAAGCGGTTCAAAGAATCAATTCGCTACTGTGCTGCGGGCTCTATGCTGATGATTTTTCTTCCCTTCCGCGTGCGAAACACAACGGTTCCTGCCACCTTGGCAAAAAGAGTGTCATCTTTGCCCTTGCCGACCTCTTCACCAGGATGGAAGAGAGTGCCGCGCTGCCGAACCAGGATCTCACCGGCCTTCACCAGCTGACCGCCGTAGCGCTTCACGCCAAGACGCTGTGCATGAGAGTCACGTCCGTTCTTAGAACTTCCGCCACCTTTTTTATGTGCCATGGATTCAACTCCCCTTCTCAGTAATTTCTATGTCAAACTCACCGGGATACTCTGCTGAAAGATCGGAAAGACCTTTCAGCACAAATGCGCTGACCCCGGCCGCAAAACCTTGTGAGGCGGGATCTGTTATCTCCACCTCAAGCTCAAGGCTCCCTTCTGCGGGCAAGTTGCCGCGGCAGCGCATTCCCTCGTGTTCGGTAAACAGGCGTGCAGCAGTTCGAAGCAACACCGTTGCCGCGCCGCACGCCACGTTCTGCCCTTTGTGGCTGCCGGCGGCGTGTCCCTGCGAACTTAAACGGACCACGTTGCCATGCGCCACCACGGCGCGTACCGTAATCACGCTGGACCTACGCCCCCGCAATCTCCTTCACACGAAGGAGCGAATATGCCTGTCTGTGTCCATGTTTGCGCTTGTAATTTTTCCGGCGCTTGTACTTGAACACGATAATCTTCTTCTCCCGTCCGTGATCCTCAACGACCGCTTTCAGGCTGGCGCCCTTTACATAGGGTGAGCCAAGCTGAATATCATCATCCTTGCGAATCATCAGAACGGAATCAAACTCAACCACATCACCGGCCTGGGCCTGGACCTTTTCAACTCGCAGAAGAGCGCCTTCTTCGGCCTTGTACTGTTTGCCCTTGATTTCAACCATTGCGTACATAAAAGCTGTCCTTGATTCTTCGAATTCCGTAAAGCTATAGGTAACACAAAATTGCCGGCAAGGTCAAGCAAGCGCACAGCTCTTTCTGTTTTCAATAGATAGCGTTACGTGAGAAGTGTCTCTCCCATGAGATATCGATCTATTTCACGGGCAGCGCCACGCCCCTCTTTTATTGCCCATACAACCAGCGACTGCCCTCTGCGCGCGTCGCCGGCAGCAAACACCTTTTCCACAGACGTTGCAAAGGCACCAAAATCGGCCTTGATATTGGAACGCGGGTCCTGCTCCAGACTCAGTTTCCCGACAATTTCCTCTTCCGGCCCAAGGAATCCAAGCGCCAGCAGAACAAGATCAGCCTTCCATTCCTCTTCCGAGCCGGGGATCTCTTCCATAACCGGCCGTTCCCCGGGCGGCTTGTGCCACTTCACCCTCACCGTTTTAATCCCGGCAACATGGCCTTTTCCGTCAGAGATAAACTCCTTGGTGAGAATACTATACTGCCGCGGATCATCTCCGTAGGAAGCAATTACTTCCTGGTGCCCGTAATCTACCTTCAACAGCCGCGGATAGGTGGGCCATGGGAACTCTTCTGTTCGTTCTGATGCCGGTTTGGGAAGCAGTTCAAAGTTGGTAACGCTCGCCGCACCGTGGCGCACCGACGTGCCGATACAGTCGTTGCCGGTGTCACCCCCGCCGATAACTATCACGTGCTTACCGCGTGCACAGATGTACTTACCATCCTTGTGTCCGGAATCCAGATAGCTTTTGGTATTCGCGCGAAGAAAGTCCATTGCAAAATGAATTCCTTTGAGTTCGCGGCCGGGAACGGGCAGATCTCGCGGCTTGGTTGCGCCGCACGCGAGCAGGACCGCATCGTACTCCGCAATGAGCTCGTTCGGGTCCAGATCCTTACCAACCGCTACGCCGGGGCGGAAGGTCACCCCTTCCTCTTCCATGAGCCGGTTCCTTCGTTCCACTACCTCCTTGTCCAGCTTCATGTTGGGAATTCCGTACATGAGAAGTCCGCCAATTCTGTCTTCACGCTCAAGAACGGTCACCTCATGCCCGGCATGATTAAGCTGGTCAGCAGCCGCGAGTCCTGCCGGACCGCTTCCCACAACTGCCACGCGCTTGCCGGTACGAATCTCTGGAATTTGAGGTTTCATGACCCCGCTTTCATACGCACGGTCAATTATGGTCACCTCGTTGTCCTTAATCGTAACCGGAGGCTCGTTAATACCGAGAACACACGCAGACTCGCACGGTGCCGGGCATACCCGCCCGGTGTACTCCGGAAAATTGTTTGTCTTTAGGAGACGGCGAAAAGCCTCATCCCATTTGCCGTGGTAGACAAGATCGTTCCACTCCGGAATAAGGTTGTCCACCGGACAGCCGTAGTTAGATTGACAGAACGGTACGCCGCAGTCCATGCAGCGCGCCCCCTGTTCCTGCCGTTCGGTCTCCTCAAGCGGCTTGTGAAATTCCTTGAAATCCTTTACCCGTTCCCTGGGATCTCGATCATGTACCGTCTTCCTCTGATATTCCATGAATCCGGTTGGCTTACCCATGGACCACCTCCTTCTGCCCGTTCTCTCTCTGCAGTTCCATAACCCGTCTAAATGCGGGGGAGATGACTCTCACAAACTCCGGTGTGCGTTCCTCCCATGTATCAAGCACGTAACGCGCAACGGAAGAACCGGTATGCTCATAGTGTTGGGAAACCAGGTCACGGACCGTCTGCTCATCCTCGGGTTCAAGATCAGCCAGCTCCACCATGCCCGGATTTACACGGCTTGGAAGCCGGTCCTCGGCGTCCCATACATAGACAATGCCGCCGCTCATACCGGCAGCAAAGTTACGCCCGATGGGACCCAGGATCACGGCACGTCCGCCGGTCATGTACTCACAGCCGTGGTCACCAACACCTTCCACCACAACGTGGGCGCCGGAGTTCCTCACACAGAAACGCTCCGCCGCCATACCCCGGAAAAACGCCTTCCCGCTTATGGCGCCGTAGAGCGCAACATTTCCGATTATGATATTCTCTTCCGGCACAAACCGCGTATCACGCGGCGGGTAAACAACGATTTTCCCACCGGAGAGTCCCTTTCCTACGTAATCGTTGGCGTCTCCTTCCAGTTCAAGGGTAACGCCGTGGGTAACCCACGCTCCAAAACTCTGGCCGGCACTGCCGCTGAACTTTACTTTCAGGGTATCGTCCGGCAGCCCCTCCGCGCCCCAGCGCGTGGTTATATGGTGACTGAGCATGGCTCCCGTTGTTCGGTCAGTGTTTCTGATTCCCATTTTTAGCTCCAGCGGTTCCTTGTGAAGAAGAACGCGTTCTGCCAGACGGATGAGTTCACGGTCAAGCACCGTATCTATCCCGTGGTCCTGCGGTATGCAGCAAATCACCCTGTCGGACGGCTCACCTGGCACTGCGCGTGTGAGAACACGGGAGAGGTCAACATCTCTGCTCTTCCAGTTGCGCACCGTCTCATCCACTTCAAGCAGATCCGCACGGCCCACCAGCTCATCAAGATGGCGCACACCCAGCTCCGCCATGATTTCTCTTACCTCTTCCGCAACGTAGGTGAAGAACGTGGTCACATGTTCCGGCTTTCCTGCAAACTTCTTTCGCAGCGTCTCATCCTGAGTGGCTACTCCAACGGGACATGTGTTCTTATGACACACTCTCATCATGATACATCCCATTGAAATAAGCGCGCCGGTTGCAAATCCAAACTCTTCAGCGCCCAACATGGCGGCAATGATTACATCACGACCGGTCTTCAGCTGCCCGTCGGTCTGAAGCACAACACGGGTACGCAGGTCATTCATGACCAGTGTCTGGTGCGTCTCTGAAATACCGAGCTCCCACGGCAAGCCCGCATGCTTGATACCCGTCAACGGTGAGGCACCGGTGCCCCCGTCATGTCCGGAAATGAGAATATGATCCGCGTGCGCCTTGGCCACGCCGGCCGCAACGGTTCCTACTCCAACCTCGCTCACCAGCTTCACGCTAATGCGTGCGCCCGGATTTGCATTCTTCAGGTCAAAAATGAGCTGTGCCAGGTCTTCTATCGAATAGATATCGTGGTGCGGCGGCGGACTGATCAGACCAACACCCGGAGTTGAGAAACGTGTCTTTGCAATAACTTCAAAGACCTTGTGACCCGGAAGTTCACCACCTTCACCCGGCTTGGCGCCCTGCGCCATCTTGATCTGGATCTCCTCGGCTTCCGTCAAATACTCAATGCTTGCGCCAAACCGCCCGGAGGCGATTTGCTTAATGGCACTTCTCTTGGAGTCTCCATTGGGAAGCGGCTGGTAGCGTTCACGGAGTTCGCCCCCTTCCCCGGTATTGGACTTCCCGCCGAGCCGGTTCATCGCTATTGCAAGCGTTTCGTGCGCTTCCTGGGAAATGGAACCAAAACTCATGGCGCCTGTGGCGAATCGCTTCATGATGTTTTCCACCGGTTCCACCTCTGAGATGGGAATTGGCGACCCTTTTCTCAGCTTCAAAAGGCCTCGTATGGTAGCCTGCTGGCGCGAGCGCTCATCCTGGTGGGCGGTGAAGCGTTTAAATGCATCTCTGTTATTCTCACGGACCGCCACCTGGAGATCTGCAACAGATTCTGGATCCCACATATGCTTCTCGCCGCCGGTTCTCCACTGATAGTCGCCGGGATTCACATATTCGCTTCCCACCGGCCGGTTCCCTCCCGGATAGGCAAGTGCGTGCCGTCTTCTGGCTTCTTCTGCAAGAATCTTAAAGGTTGCGCCTTCTATGCGCGTTGCCGTTCCGGCAAAGCAGAGGTCAACGACTTCAGAGGCAAGCCCTACGGCCTCAAAAATCTGGGCCCCTTTGTAGCTTTCAAGCGTGGAAATGCCCATCTTTCCAAACACCTTGCGCATGCCGTAGGCAAGCGCGTTAAGATAGCGGTCAACTATCTCATCGCGTCCCAATTCCGCCGGCAAATTTCCATCATCCTGCAGCTTCCACATAGCCTCATACGCAAGGTAGGGGTTAATGGCGTCCGCGCCGTACGCAACGAGCGTGCAAAAGTGGTGCACTTCGCGCGGTTCCCCCGTTTCCACAATAATTCCGATTTGGGTCCGTTTTGTCCGCCGCACCAGATGGTGATGAACAGCTCCGGTGGCAAGGAGTGCGCTCACCGGGATCCGGGCTTCTCCTGCCGCCCGGTCTGAGAGGATAACAAGGCTATACCCCTGTGTTATGGCGTCTTCTGCTTCCCGGCTGATGCGGGAGAGACACGCGGTAAGCCCTTTCTCGCCTGCGTCTGCAGGATAGGTAATGTCTATGACTTTGCTCCGCCACCCTCTAAAGTCCATTGCCGCGAGCCTGGCGAGTTCTTCATTCCGGAGAACCGGGTGGCTTAGTTGAAGCCGGTGGCAATGGGCGGGAGAGGTGGAAAGCAGGTTTTGTTCCGGCCCGATGTAGGCGGAAATACTCATGATAATATCTTCGCGAATTGAATCTATAGGCGGATTGGTGACCTGCGCGAAGAGTTGTTGAAAGTAGTCGTAAAGCATACGAGGCTTGTCTGAAAGCACCGCCAGCGGTGTATCGTTACCCATGGATCCAAGTGGTTCTTTTGCGTTTTCCGCCATCGGTTTCAATATGGCATTCAGATGCTCAAGCGTGTATCCATGCATGCGAAGCCGTTCCAGAACGGTCTCACTCTCCAATTCCGCTACATTTTCTACACTGCCGAGATCCCGGAGAGTGATCTTCTGTTCCTGAAGCCACCTCCGGTATGAACGCTTTCCGGCAATTCCGTTTTTAAGCTCAAAATCGTCAACTATCCGACCCTGCTCAAAATCAACCAGGAACATGCGGCCCGGCTGAAGCCGTCCCTTTGCACGAATGCGCTCAGGCGGAATATCAAGCACGCCGACCTCACTTGCCATGATGACTACATCGTCGTCCGTGACATAGTAGCGGCTCGGCCGCAGGCCGTTCCTGTCAAGGAGCGCACCAATTACGTGTCCGTCCGTGAAGGAGATCGACGCGGGTCCGTCCCACGGCTCCATGACACAGCTCATATACTCATAGACCGCCTTCCCCATGTCGGGCATGTGCTTGTGCTGTTCCCACGCCTCCGGAACCATCATCATCACCGCTTCCGGAAGCTCCTTTCCGGACATGAGCAATAGTTCCAGAACGTTGTCAAAGTTTCCTGAGTCTGAGGTGTCCGGCTCTATGATGGGAAAGGTCTTTTGAAGGTCGTCTCCAAACAGGTCGCTCGAAAGCGTTCCTTCGCGCGCACGCATCTTATTGATGTTTCCCCGGAGGGTATTTATCTCTCCGTTGTGACTCATGAAGCGAAGCGGCTGAGCACGGTCCCAGCTGGGAAATGTGTTGGTGGAAAACCGGGAATGGATCATGGCGAGGTGGCTCTTGTAGTCCGGATCCGAGAGGTCCTGAAAATAGGAAAAAAGCTGCTCGGGCATGAGCATGCCCTTGTAAACAATCACTCGCGTTGAAAGACTGCACACATAGAAAAAATCTTCGGGATCGTGCTCTTTTCCCCGCAGAAGGTTGGTCACCTGCTTGCGAATAACGTAGAGTTTGCGCTCAAACTCGTCATCTGTGATACCGTTCTTGCCTGCAATAAATACTTGCAGCATGACCGGTTCGCTTGCCCGCGCTGTGGGGCCAACCATGGAGTTATCCCGCGGCACCTCCCGCCAGCCGAGGAGCTGCTGTCCCTCTGCCTCAACCACACGCTCAAACGCCTGTCGACACGCGTCCATCCGATCACGCTCACGTGGGAAGAATACCAGCCCGGCTGAATACTTTCCGCGAGGCGGAAGCGTCACCCCCAGGTCACGTTTCATCACCTTTTCCAGAAAGATATGTGGAAGAGCCGTCAGTATTCCCGCGCCGTCGCCGGAGTTTTTATCAGACCCTACGGCACCGCGGTGGGTCATATTAATAAGAACTTCTTTGGCATTCTCTATGATGTCATGAGTCTTGTAGCCTTTAATGTGGGCCACAAACCCTACGCCACACGCATCATGTTCAAACTGCGGATCGTACAGACCGCACTGGCCAGGTCGTTGTCTCAGTTGCATAGCTTACCCTCTCCTTGCAAGCAAAACGGTGATGCTTCGAGTCAAATAAATATGCAATTTATGTGCCATCTTATGCAAAATTCACTAAATGGTTTAGGAGAAGGAAGTTATGCCCCAGGAGGAAAAAGAGCAATGGCCGATAAGACTACACAAATGTATGAATTTTCCGAAAAGGTACTACATTTAGGTAGGATCCCCGGCATGTGGCTACATCGTTTCAAGAAACGGAATCGCTATGAGGTCAAACCCGGAGCGCAGAACGGCAAGCAACGCCGTGGTGAGCGCGATACGTGCTTCCCGAACAGCGCGGTCGTCGCCGGTGACAATGGGATTATCGTGATAGTAACGCGAAAACGTCTTCGCGAGGTCATAAAGGTAGGCGGCAATTACCTGCGGATTGTACTGCTCTCCTGCCATGCGAACCCGGTCCGGATACTCGCCAAGCAATCTGATAAGCTCCCACTCTTCGGCAACGGTGAGCAGCGAAAAATCTATTTCTTCCGGCGCGGCGCGCTTCTCTCCCTGAATTCTGCGCAGCATGCTGCTAATCCGCGCGCCCATGTACTGGAGGTAAGGGCCAGTGTTCCCGTTAAAAGAGAGCGACTCGGCCGGATCAAAGATCATGTCCTTATTGGGGCTGGTCTGCAGCAGGTAGTAGTGAAGTGCCCCCAGCGCGATTGAGCCAGCGGTCTCTTCAATATTTCCAACTGCTTCCTCCCGTTCCTTTGACCGGATCTCTTCGGCTGCGAGTGCTTCCAGCTTTGCAAGCAAATCGTCTCCATCAACCACACTGCCTTCACGGGATTTCATTTTACCTTCCGTGAGATTCACCATTCCGTACGCCAGGTGGTAGAGCTGACCGGCCCATTCCATGCCGAGCTTTTCCAGCACGTGAAATAGTACAGTGAAGTGGTAGCGCTGCTCGCTTCCTACCACGTATATGAGGCGGTCAAAGGCCCAGTCCCGGTGACGGGCAATTGCCGTCCCAATATCCTGGGTCAGGTAGAGGGACGTCCCGTCGCTTCGCAGGAGCACCTTCTTATCCAGGCTAATTTCTTCCAGATCCACCCAGACCGAGCCGTCACTATCGCGGTAAAATGCACCCTGCTCCAGGCCCTTCAGCACCTCTTTGCGGCCCTCCACGTAGGTGTCACTTTCAAAATAGACCTGGTCAAACGAAATTCCAGTGTGCTCGTACGTCTTCCAGATGCCGTCCAGCGCCCACTTATTCATTTGTTTCCAGAGTTCAATGGTATGTGCCTCACCATCCTCCCACGCCTGAAGCATTTTGCGCGCTGAGTCGTCCGCGGACGGATCATCCTTGGCCCATTGATTGAACCTTACGTAGTAGTTTCCTACAAAGTGGTCGGATTTCACACCTTCTGACTCCGGCGTGGTTCCATTCCCAAACCTTTCGTAGGCAAGCATAGACTTGCAAATGTGTATACCCCGGTCGTTAATCAGGTTCACCTTCCGCACGTCCGCACCGTTTGCAGCCAGAATTCGCGAGACGCTTTCTCCAATAATGTCGTTGCGAAGGTGGCCAAGATGGAGCGGCTTGTTGGTATTCGGACATGAGAACTCTACCATGACGCGCTGTCCGGACAGGGTGTCTGTCTGACCGTAGGAGTGGTCCTGCGTTACCGCTTCCGCGATGACCGATGAAAAGTAACTCGGCCTGTGAAAGAAAACATTCACATACGGACCGGTAGCGCGCGCCTCACCCTCAGTTTCACTGACGCCCGAGGAGGCAATGTTCTGAACAATCTCTTCTGCCAGGTTTGCCGGCGAGCGTTTAAACACTCGCGCAAAAGCAAAAAGCGGAAAGGCCGCGTCTCCCAGTTCCAGGCGCGGTGGGGTCTCCACTGGAATTTCGTCCGCGGGGACCTGGGAAGTGTCTATGCCTTGCTTCTCTGCAAGCTCAAGTAAAGCGATGCGGATACGTTGTTTCCACCGTTCTTGAATGTTATTCATCATCCAACTCCAAGCCTCTATTTCTCTTGACTGCCGTTAGTGCTTCCAAGTACAGCGAGCATGCGGGTAAATCGATCCGCCCCTTCTCGTCTGAAGGAACCGAGCTCCGTGTTGCACACGGTGCATTCCCGCGCAACACGTACGCGCTGGACACCAAGCCGGTCAAGTATCGATACGTTTGCGCCCACAAGATCCAAATGAGGTCCGTCAGCTTCCCACGCCACTGCGTCCTCGCCCCATTTCCGACTGAACAGAAACGCCCGCTCTCTGTCCACGCGGTAACAACAGCGCCCAATTGCAGGCCCCAGGAGTACCTGAACGTCTGCCGCCGGCACACGCCAGAGCCGGCGAATGAGATCAAGCCCCGCTTCCACAATACCGGTCCCCTTCCAGCCGGAGTGCAGTATCCCTCGAATGCCCTTTTCCGGCACACTCAGGAATATCGGCATACAATCTGCAACGGTGACAGCAGGCAGAACACCCGGATCCGCAGTGACAATACCGTCCGCTTCCGGTGGCTGAGACCAGGAACGCGCACGTTCTGCGGAAACCTCTTGCACCGTGCGGGAATGCACCTGCCGCACGGTGCATAGCGCCTGTGGGCGGAACCCTGCGTTAATTAAAAACTCATCTCTTTGAGGATGGTTTCTGGCTCCCGAGGGGCCTAAATCCCCCGCCGACTGAAGACTGAGTAGGGCCACATCGGGAAAATCAAATATCCAGGCGGTCGACTTCCGACGGGTCCGCACGGTAGCTGGCTGAATCACTGGACGAGATGATACTCAAAATATCTCCGGCGGGTCAACTCAAAGGGACTCCACCACTGTCTGCCGGCGGGACGAGGCATTCTCAACGTCATAGAGTTTTCCAAGCAAATCCAGGGATTTCTGGGCGCGATTCATCACCGTGTCAAACTGCTTCATGAGTGACTTGTTGGACCGCCCGCCTATTTCCCCAATGTTTGAAAGCGTATCGTATTTGCCTCCCACTTCACCGTAGAGGATGCCGTAGAGAACCTCTGAAATTGAACGAAATGCTGCAAGGGTGTCCCGGACCATTGCATCTGCTTCTTCATCTATGCGCTCAATAACCGCTGCACGTCGCTGCAGGCGTGCCTGCGGCGGCATTTTCTCGGCAGCGATCTTTTTTAACTCAAGGCCGTACTGGCCGTCAGGCGTTAGCCTGCCACGCAGCACGCGAAGCCGCTCCGGCATGTCATTCAGGGTATCAAACGCAGTGGTGAACTCAGTCCGGTTGTCCTCTTTGTAAAACTCGCCGTCGATCAATAAGATCTTCAGAGGTGCGTGCATGTGTGACTGGTAGACGCGGGAAACAATTTCGGCAAGTACGCCCAGGGAGGCCGCGTGCTTACCGCCGGATTGGGACCCCGCAGAGGGATAGCGCCCCATCGGTACCACTGTTCCCGCGCCTGTCAACTCCGCAGCCTCAGCAAGCAACTCGTCTTTCTGGCGTTGGAACTGAAAGGCGGCAAAGAGCCGTTCAATCCTGTCTCCCCAGAACCGCTTAATAAGGGCAAGCCAGTCTTCGCCGCCACCGGCCGGCTCCACGCGGTAGTTCACGTTCCCCACCACGTAGCGCACAACGTCAAAGATGGGTACATCTCTGGCAAAACGCCTGATTGCCCCAAAATGCGTCCGGGCCGCACTCACTTTTTTTTGGAGCTCCGTTTCCAGCTCCCGGTCTTCTCCCTCCTGCTCGGACTGCCGCTGAAAGAGAAATACGGCTTCCGATAGCTCTTGCGTGGGCCCTTCGTTGAGGCTGCGCAGGATGGTGGCCAGTCTGAGCAAGTGGTCCTTTATTTGATAGACGGAGCACGGAACAAGCTCCTCTCCCCCTTCCGCGAATGGTGTTCCGCCTGCGCCGCCTGTAAACGGCAGCAACAGTGAACCGTAGGGAAAGGTTGAAAGCAGGTAGAGCGCATGGAGCAGTTGCGCGTTCCGATACATCCGCTCCCGGTTGTGAAGCGGCACAAAGGAGAGTACGTCATCCAGGTTTCGAAAAAGCAGTTTCTTTAGTTGGAACTCAGGGAGTTCGGCTTCCCGTGAACCCACGGAAAAGGGGTCCGTATCCGCAAGCAATTTCTGTTGCGTTTCGGGAGACTCCAGACCAAGCAAAAACGCCATAAACTCGGCTTTCTCCGCGCCCAGGGCACGCGAACACGCCGGTGCAAAAAAGGTTGCAGCCTGTTGCAGCGTCTTAATCTCCCGAAAAAAACCGGGAAGAAACTGCCGTTTGGAAATGTCAACGAGGGCCGGATATCGACTTGTGATTTGCGAAGCCAGATTGCGGAGGACGTGCTCGCCTACCAAATCATCCCGCGATCGACCGGTAAGCATCGACGCGAGAAAGAGAAACACCTTGCGAAAGAAGCTCATGTAGTGGTAGACCTGCTCGTAGTCAACCGGCTCACGAGACTCCACGGTCACAAGCGGTTCTTCCTCTACCGTTGCCGCCTGCCGCACACGTTCGAGCATTTCCCGACGTTCATCAGTTGATAGGTTTGATACCAGTCTGTCAAATACCGTTGAGCTCTTCATTCAGGACCTGCAGGAATTCTAACCGTTGCCTCGGCTACGGTCAACAAAGCATGGCGCGGTATCGTACGGTTTACGCCACAATTCCCGGACACGCCGCAGCGGCGCAATACGAAATGCATACTTATTTGATTTTGTTGGATATTATTTCTATAATAAGACTTGACAGAACGGTAAGGATTCTGGAATGGTAGTTTCAGTGAAGAAGATGAGCTTTGCAACGCGTATTATATCCCTCCTCATTAGCCTCTTGATTATTAGCATTATCAAAGGAGCGCCAGAGCGGGGAGCGTAAACGTCGGTACCTGAAACAGGAGCCGTTCTTCCCGCAGGGAGAACGGCTTTTTTTGTATATACGGTAAGGAGGAAAAGGAAATGCGGCCACTTTACATTTATGACACAACGCTGCGTGACGGCATGCAGGGAATGGAGATCAATTACACGCTGGATGACAAGCTTCAAATAGCGCACAAGCTCGATGAAATGCAGATTGACTACATAGAAGGCGGATTTCCGCTTTCAAACGAGAAGGAAGCCGCCTTCTTCGAGCAGTGCCGTAAAGAAAACTTCAGACACGCAAAAATCGTTTCTTTTGGCTCTACGCGGAAACCGCACACAGCTCCGGAGAAGGATGTCAATTTGCGAGCGCTGCTGGAAGCGGGCACGGAGTCTACCATAGTGGTGGGTAAGACGTGGAAGGCGCACGTGGACAAGGTTCTTCAAACTGACGAGGATGAGAACCTGCGCATGATCTACGATTCTATTGCCTACCTGAAAAAAGAAGGCATGCAGGTATTCTTTGACCTGGAGCACTTCTTTGACGGGTTCAAGGACGATCCGGAATACGCGATTCGAGTACTTCGCACCGGCACCGAAGCCGGAGCGGACACGCTGGTGCTCTGCGATACCAACGGGGGAACACTTCCGGCGGAGGTGACCGACATCATCGGAAAGCTTCCGGTTTCGCAACTGGGGCCGCTTGGCGGGCACTTTCACAACGACTGCGGCACCGCAGTTGCGAACTCGCTCGCTGCCGTGGATGCCGGTGCCATACAAATTCAGGGCACCGTGAACGGCTGGGGGGAACGGTGTGGTAACGCCAATCTCTGTGTCTTTGTTCCCAACGTATGTATCAAGAAGGGGTATGAACCGGCCGTAGGCGAGCATTTGGACCATCTGACCGGCCTCTCCCGCTTTGTGGCAGAAAAAGCCAATGTCATTCCGGACAAGCGCCAGCCATACGTGGGAGAAGCGGCATTCAGCCACAAGGCGGGACAGCACGCGGACGTTCTTGCCAAGGCCGACTATCTTATGGAACACACGGACAGCAAGCTGGTGGGAAATCATCGAAAAGTGCTCCTCTCAGAGCTGGCCGGGAAATCCACCATTGTTGAAAAACTCCGCCGCTACGGGGACTTCACCAAAAACTCTCCCGTAGTGGGAGAGCTGATCAAGATCCTTAAAAACCGGGAGCGCGAGGGTTACGAGTACGAAGCGGCTGAAGCCTCTTTTGACATACTGATTCGAAAGGCGATTGGGCGGTTTGTACCCATCATGGAACTCAAGAACTACCACCTTGAGTCGTATAAAACGTGGGAAACGCCGTCAAAAACCGTTGGCCGTATCTTCATGAGTTCTGACGGCAAGGAAACCATGGGAGCCGCCGTTGGGGTCGGACCAGTTGGAACACTTGACGCGGCGCTGCGGGACGCCCTGGAGGCGCATCATCCGTTCCTGCGCAACATCACCCTTACAGACTATCGTGTCCGCGTTCTCAATCCGGAACACGGGGCAGCTGCGAAGGTGCGTGTCTTTATCACCTGCAGTGATCACCAGAGTTCCTGGGACACCGTTGGGGTCAATGAGAACATTATTGAAGCATCGTGGGAGGCGCTGGTGGACAGTCTTGACTACTACTACAACAACTACGTCTTGAGTGAAGACCCGGGTGGCGGCATTACAGGCCGCCAGGAAGCCGTAGTGCAAGCCATTCAGGAATAAGGAAGGCGGACGGCGGTCTACCGTCGCGCTGCCGGGAAGCTTTTCCGCGCCGGACGTAATTGCTCGCTGGCGTGAGACCCGGGCAATAAAAAATGCCGGCAGAAACGCCGGCACTTGGCAACATAGCCCCTAGGGGAATCGAACCCCTGTTTGAAGACTGAGAATCTCCCGTCCTGACCGCTAGACGAAGGGGCCACTACCTTCCCGGGGAGGATTTGAACCCCCACAAGCAGATCCAGAGTCTGCGGTGCTACCGTTACACCACCGGGAATTGCAATTGACACGGCCCAAGCTACTAGGTTTTGCAGGTCTTGTCAACCTTTCGACGCACCAAACCGGCGACCGGAAATGGCAGTTTGCGCGTCCACGGAGCCGGCCACAAGCTTCTCCAGTTCCAGCAGAAGTGGTGCGTCCTGCTCCAGGTTCAAACCCGTCTCACGGGCAAACTTCGCGCCAAGAGAAACGGCATGATACCCCTCGGCAACTCTTCCGGCCGCAAACATCTCTTGATACGCCGCTGCAGCACTGTCTCCCTGACCTACGCGGTAACCGAGCTCCCTGTTCCGCCCACTGGCTGCGGTTACGTAGAGATCTCCCACTCCGGCGAGGTCAAAAACGGTTTCTTGTTGGCCACCAGCAACGGTGACTATGGACGCAATTTCCCTCACGGCCTGTGTAAAAAGCAGCGACTTCAGGTTGTGGTACATGTTGCCGCGGCTTTGTTCGTACAGACCGTCGGCAATTCCCATGGCAACGGCATACGCGTTCTTGTACGCAGCGCACAACTCTACCCCTGCAACATCATCTGTCACAGACAGCCTGTAATATTCGGTCTCAAAACTCTTTATCATCCCACAATCGCCTCTTCCTGCCGCCTCGCCTTCAGCGCAGCCGTACACACTTGCGGTAGGCACTTCCCTCGCCAGTTCCGCGGCCTTAACCGGCCCGCCCACCGCGCTCCACGACGGCGTGACACCTGGAAAGCGCGCTCTCATCATTTCGCGGCCGACATCGCTCAGGCGCCTTGCGGCTCCGTCCACAACGACCAGCCCCTTGGTGAAGCTGAACACGGGAATTGGGGACGGAGCTTGCTGAAGAAACGCTTCGAGGACGGGCAGAAACCCTTCGCTGGTCACCGCCAGAAAACACGCGTCTGCGCCATGTAGCGCTGCGTCAAGATCGCCCGGGTCAAAAAACGCGGCCTGCTTTGGAAGCTCCGTCCCCAGTCGCGGGTGCGGCAAGCCGTCGCGAACCGCGGATATGAGCGCGTCATCAAGCCATGTGCCCCAGAGTCTCACGCGGTGCCCGCGGGCGGAAAGCGGATAGGTGGCTGCTGCACCCATGAATCCAGCGCCCAGGATAGTCACCGTCATGCTCATTCGCCGTGATAGTCAATGAGCGTGTGGATATCGAAATCAGAGAGGCGTGCGGCAAAATTGAGAAACGGAAGTCCAATCACCGCAAAAATACCTGCAACCTGTGCGCCATTTTTCGTAAAGATATCCGCCGCTGCCCGCAACGTGCCACCGGTGGCGATGAGGTCATCTACTATGAGGACCCTGCTTCCCTGTTTTACATCGCTCTTGTGTATTTCTACGGTATCTTCTCCGTATTCCAGCGCGAAGCTCTTTTGGTAGGTATCTCCCGGCAGTTTGCCTTTTTTGCGTACTAACACCAGAGGCACTCCCAGCCGATAGGCCAGCGGGGAGGCAAAAAGGAAACCACGTGCATCGATTGCAGCAACGTGGTCAACGGTCATGCCGTGATAGCGCTCAAACGCCGCATCAATGCAGTATGCGAATGCCGCCGGATTCATCAGAATCCCGGTCACGTCGTAAAAGAGTATGCCTTTCTTGGGGAAGTCAGGCACCTTTCGGATTGCCGCATCCAGATCAAACCGTTCGTTCATAACGCTGCATAGCCTACCCCGGTTGCCAGGAGGTGTCAATCTTGCATTTCACGCACGATTGTCCTATCATGATGACGCTCATGAAGACTATCCTGCCAATTGCAAGTGGAAAAGGCGGTGTTGGTAAGACAATACTTTCCGCAAATCTCGGTGTATGTCTTGCCAGAGCCGGCAAGACCGTTGTCATGGTTGATCTTGACCTTGGCGGTTCCAACCTGCACACGTGCCTGGGAGTGCGCAATAACAAGGCAGGTCTGGGAAACTACATCTACCGGCAGGAAGAGAGTCTCGAGTCCCTCATTGTGGAAACCTCCCAGCGCCGTCTATTCCTCATCCCCGGAGATTCTTTATTACCCGGAACGGCTAATCTTCCCTATTTCCGGAAGCTCAAAATTATGAAGGAACTGGATAGACTGGTCGCTGACTTTGTGATCCTGGACCTTGGCTCCGGTTCCGCATACAATACCGTTGATTTCTTCCTCACCTCACCTTCCGGACTGGTGGTCATTACTCCGGAAACAACGTCCATCCTGAACGCGTACTCGTTTATAAAGACCTCACTGTTCCGTATGGTATTCCGCAGCTTTCCTTCCCGGAGCGCAGAACGCACCCTCATTAATGATTTTTCGGCCGGGCGGATAGAGGGAAGTGACACCTCCTTTTCCAGTCTTATTGAAAGACTGAGTCACATCAGTGATGCTTCAGGCAGCACCGCACGGGAGCAATCCGCCGCTTTTGCGCCTCGCGTGGTACTCAATATGGGAACCACGGCACAAGATATCGCCACTGGCGGCAAATTGAGGAAGATTGCCAGACGCAACCTGAATATTGAAGTTGAATTCATTGGTTTTGTGAGGCGTGATGAATTAGTCAGCCGTTCAATTCAAAAACGTACGCCGATGGCCGAGCTTCAACCGGACTCCGCCTTCACCCATTCCGTGGATCAGGTGGCCCGGAAACTAATTGATGCTTCCGTCCCCCAAACGCCTGTGCTCTTTGAAGAAAATGAAGACCTGACCGAACTCGCCGAACAGCTGGTTGACCAACACTCTTCGTAGCGGCCGTTGCGCTAGGGATAGGTCTTGCGCATCCCGGTCACTCGCGCAGAAACGTCCGTTTCAAGACCAGAGGAGTCTCCAGCCGCGAGATAGTGGTAACCCAGACCGGCAATCATCGCGCCGTTGTCCGTGCAGAGCTCCAAAGAGGGAAAAACTGCGTCCACGTCCGCCCGCGCTGAGAGCTGAGCCCTCAGATAACTGTTTGCCGCAACGCCGCCTCCGACCACCACGGTTGACAGATCGGTTTCCTCCACCGCGCGATAGAGGCGTTTTAATATCATGTCGACAGCCGCCTTTTGAAATGACGCGGCAATGTTGGCGGTGGACTTCTCAGATACCCCGTCCCAGAACTGATCCATCTGATTTATGACGGCGGTCTTCAGCCCGGAGTAAGAAACATCAAGACGATGCTCTCCCTTGCGCAGTGAGGCATCCGGAAAGCGGAACGCCCGGGGGTTGCCGGACTGCGCAAGTCTGTCTATGACAACGCCGCCGGGATAGCCAAGTTCAAAGTGCTTCGCAACTTTGTCAAACGCTTCACCGCACGCGTCGTCAATGGTGGTGCCGAGCACTTCAATCTCGCGAAAGGAGTGTACCACCGCAATGAGGGTGTGCCCACCGGAGACAAGTAATCCAAGGTAGGGATAGTCAAGTTTTGTTTCAAGGTGAGGTGCATAGAGATGCCCCAGGATGTGGTCTACCGCCACAAACGGTATTCCAAGTCCCCATGCGAGCGCTTTGGCAAAGGAGAGCCCGACCACCAGTGAGCCGGAAAGGCCCGGCCTATTGGTTACGGCAATCCCGTCCAGATCCTTTGCCTCCAGCCCGGACTCTTTCAGACATTGCCGGTAGACCGGCAGAATCCATTCCGTATGTTTTCGTGAGGCGATTTCCGGCACAACTCCGTTGAACGGTTTGTGAAATTCAATTTGCGTTGCAATGACCTGCCCCAGAATGCGCGTTCCGTCCTCTACAACGGCAACGCTGCACTCGTCACAGGAGCTTTCAATCCCAAGTATCTTCATCGTCACCGTCAACGGGCAACAAATCCGAAAGATGATAGAGATCAAACCCCTCATCCATGATGAAGGGATACATGTCCTGCAGCGTCTGAGCAAGCTCTGCTGTCATTACGTGCCCAATCATCACGGCATGTCCCTGTTGTTCCGCAATGTCCATGCCCTGAAGAATTGCTTTGTGAATGTATTCGCGGTTTCGTTCATTATCGAGGAACACGCTTCGCTCCATGTAGGGAAGATTGTAATGCCCGGCGGCCGTTTTTCCTACGGTTCCGGCTGAAGTTCTGCTGTCCAGAAAGAACAGTTTATCCTTTGCCAGCTCACCGGCAACTACGTCCATAACCCGAAGGTCACTTGTTGCCAGAGAACCCATATGATTATTCACGCCAACAATACCCGGAATTGTGGCAATGTCTTCGGCAACACGCTGGCGGATCTCATCGTCTGAAAGAGACGTTAGGATTGCCCCGGGACCCGGATCCTCGCCGTGCTCGGCTTCCATAGGAAGGTGCATAATGACCTGCTGTCCGGCCGCACGTATTTCCTGCGCCGCCCGCGAAGAGTAGCGCAGTTTCGGAAGCACCGCAAAGGTGAGCGGCATGGAAAGTTTTAGGAACGGCTGCAACTCATCCAGGTTATACCCAACATCGTCTATGACTATGGCGAGCTTTCGCCTGCCGGGCGGCGGAGCTGTGCCAGCTCCAGGCTCGACCGGCTGCGCCTGGCCTCCGGTTCCCTTCTCTGTCTCCGCCGGCACATTTGCCTGCGGCGCCTGCTCCGGCACCGCATTTTGCTCGGTCAGCGGTGGACGCTCGCTGTTTCCTTTTGCCGGAGGCGCGGTCGGCAGGAACATCAGTATTGCTGCAAGAAGCACAATGATCACGCCCAAGAGAACGTACAACCTGAGGAGGTAGCGCTCTTTGTCTGTCCGGGAATTGCCGGTCCGTTTCCTTCCGTTTCCACTGCCGGAGCCACGGACGGGCTGTGACGGTGATTGGTTAACGCTGTTGCGGCTCTTTTTCACCTGGATGAAAAGTACGGGGATTGCGCTTCAGCGTCAACCCCGCGTGCAATTAACTGTAGACGTACTCGCGGAGCTCATCAGCCTGCTCCTTCAGCTTCTTCAACGCACGGATCTCAATCTGCCGGACGGTCTCCGGTGAAATACCCAGCTCGTCACTGATGCGCTTAAGCGTGTACTTTTTGCCGCCGTGAAAGGCAAACCGGTAAAGCAGAATCTGCTTCTCCTTTTCCTTTAAACGTTCAAGAAAACGAAGCGTTTCCTCGCGGAGCGACTTCTGCATGAACGCTTCATCAGGTGAGTAAGAATAGTCTTCGAAAACATCGTGGAAGGTGCCTGAGTCTTCATTAATGTCACTGTCCAGGGAGATCATGGCACTTGAAATGTTGAGAATCTGCACCACTTCGTCCTGACTGATGCCTACGTCCGCAGCCACTTCCTCCACACTTGGTTTTCTCATGAGGCGCTGGCTCAGAACGGTGTAACTCTGCTGTATTTTGCGAAGCGCGTCTTCTTTTCGGTGCGGCAGGCGGATGGGTCGCCGTTTGTTGGAGAGCGCACGTGTGATTGACTGCTTGATCCACCAGGAAGCGTAGGTGCTGAAACGAACGTTTTTCCGGTAGTCATATTTGCCGGCAGCCTTGAGAAGCCCGAGGTTTCCTTCCTGGACCAGGTCCAGAAAGCCCACGTCCGGGGTGACATAACTCTTTGCAATTTTTACTACCAGACGAAGATTCGCCTCTATGAGCTTCTGACGAGCTTCAATCTCCCCGCGCTGTATGCGCTTGGAAAGAGCTATCTCTTCTTCAAAGCTCAAGAGAGGGGTGCGCTTAATTTGGTTGAAATACGCTTTCAGGGTGTCGTCGCGAAGTTGGCTTTTCCGTTTTTCCGTACTCATATCCGGCTCCTGCTACTAATTAAGCAAGTACCGTGCCAACCTCTCCAAAACACGCAGGATGCTGTAACTCTTTTCTATTCAAGCACTTAATTTTTTTGCCTGAATTCACACGTCCAGTCGGTCCCGATATCGTGTAGTTTTTTATACAGGAAGATATCACGGTTTTCAAAAAATACTACACTCACTGGTTCTTCAGTTGATTATACACCATTTCTGAAACGCCAAGACTCCCGGTTTTTGCCATTTTCTTGGCATATTCATCGTAGAGCATATCGGAAAAAACGTCTTCACCCATCCCGCCGTAGAGGAGACCTTCCTTCTCATGAACGGTTTGGCGCATAGCTGAAAGCATCTGTTTCACAAAGAGCGCCTCAAATTGGTCACACACGTCCTTCAGCTTCTGGTCATTCGATGTTGTGGCGCGTGAGGCCAGCACATCCGGAGATGTGAGAGCGCCCTGTGATACCTGGTACTGCGCAAGCGCGGATCCTACTGGATTAGTCATTGTCCTCTCGCTCCCCTATCTACCGCTTTAAGTTGTTTGCAATGCCGAGCATCGTGTCACTGGTTTGGATTGCCTTTGAGTTCATCTCATAGGCACGTTGGGCCACAATCATGTTGACCATCTCACCTACCACGTCCACGTTTGACATCTCCAGAAACTTGTGAAGTGTCTTTCCCATACCTTCAAAGCCGGGCCGCCCTGCAATGGGATCACCTGACGCGCTGGAGACCTTGAACAAGTTCTGTCCAATGGCCTGCAGTCCGGCCGGATTCACAAATCTGTAGAGTTCCAACTGACCGACGTCTACCGGAATGTCATTTCCCGGAACCTTGACCGTGATCCGCCCGTCCTGAGAAACAGACAGGGTGTCGCGGATAAAACCGTCGGGCAGAATCACCTCCGGCATCAGGCGGTAGCCGTTTGAAGTCACCAGTTGGCCGTTTGAATCGATCTTAAACGAGCCGTCGCGCGTATATCCGTATGTGCCGTCGTAAAGAAGAGCACGAAAAAAGCCTTCTCCCTCAATTGCCACGTCTCCGATATTGCCGGTGTTCTTCAAAGCGCCCTGCGTAAAGAGCTTTTGCGTGGCGGCCACTTTCACCCCGTGACCTACCTGGACCCCAACTGGAACCAGCGTTTCCTCTGTGGCCGGCGTTCCGGCCGTTCGAATGGTCTGGTAGAGCAGATCTTCAAAGTCCGGCCGGTTTTTCTTAAAACCCGTGGTATTGACGTTGGACAGGTTGTTGGAAATGGTATCGATATTAAATTGCTGTCCGGTCATCCCGGAGGCCGCTGTCCAAAGCGATCTCATCATAGCTTATGCACCTCTCTACCTAAGCACCTGGCTGATCAGCCTTCCGGTACTTTCATCTTCTGCCTGTATCACTTTCTGATTTGCTTCATACGCGCGGTTCACCTCTATCATGTGAACCATTTCCGTTACCGGATTAACATTGGCCGTTTCCAGAAACCCTTCACGCACTTTGGCTCTGGCGTCCCCTTCAGTAACCGCGGCCTCCCCGGAATGTTCCGTAGTGCGCCACATGCTGTTACCCTGCTTTTCCAGATAGCGCGGCCGGTCAACATTCATTATTTTCAACCGGTCAACAAGCACCGTATTGTCCCATTCGTTTTCGGTCATTGAGACCAGGCGCTGCGGGTCGCCATTGAACGTATCGTTTGCGTAAATTTTCCCGTCTTCATCAATGAGAAAGTTGTTCTTTTTGATGTGTATCGGACCGTTTTCACCCAACAGCGGGAAGCCCTGTTTGGTAACGATCATGCCTTCCGGTCCAAGGTGGAAACTTCCGTTTCTGGTGTAGCGCTCTCCGTATGGCGTCTGGACGGCAAAGAAGCCCTTGCCCTCCAGCGCAATGTCAAACGGGTTTTCCGTCTGACGCAGACTCCCCTGTTCAAAGACGGTGTACACCTCGTTCTGCTCCACACCGGTTCCCAGCTTGCCCACTACCGGCGCAAAATCCACGGACCCTATGTGCCGTCCCCGGTAGGGAATTTTCAACACGCCGTCGTCATTGGTACGGCGCAGAAGCATTTCCGGAAACGCCTTCATGACAGAGAGGTCACGCTTGTATCCGGTGGTGTCCACGTTTGCCATGTTATTGGAAATGGCATCAAGCTTGTGCTGCTGAGCCATCATTCCGCTTG
>Ga0102944_1000025_pt1 | contig 130457 bp, 122 predicted proteins | sample SalPonD_shore_MG_FD_78172 | JGI IMG/M metagenome (GOLD analysis project Ga0102944, IMG submission 78172) | Salt pond soil microbial communities from South San Francisco under conditions of wetland restoration - Salt Pond MetaG... | ecosystem: Environmental > Aquatic > Marine > Intertidal zone... | reverse complement strand
GCTGATGAATGATTGCGTCGCTTTCTTCGGGTCATCTTCCGCTCCTTCTCTCTTGAGAACTTTAAGCCAGAAGACTCCACTCAGCAGACTTCGATTCCTGTCCAGCCCCCGGGGTCCACCTCTGTATACCGTGCCACGGTCTGCGGCAAGGACTGCCGTGAACTCGATATTTCGTTGTGCCGATCCGAACTTCGTTCAGACCTTCCCGCCGATGCTCACCCTTAACCGTGCTCATCCACCGCTCGGTGGCCGTTGGCGCGGGGCGCCCCATGGCGACTGCTGGGTCCTGTACAGCTTGAATTAATCGGCAACATCGAACCGTCAAATAGTGACTTTCGACTTTTCCGCTTAATGAGACGGCGCTAGAGTCACCTTCCGGTATCCATTACCGCTTGGAGGTGCCAGGTGAATCTCGTCGTTCGCACGTCGGGTCTGCGGCTGACACGAGCCGTCAGAGTCTTTGCGGAGTCACGGGTCCGCGCAGCGCTGGGCGGCCTCGCGGTCCGCGCCCGGGCCATACGCGTCACACTGCTGGAGAAGCGCGGTCCCGCCGGCGCCAGGCAGCGGCTGTGCCGCGTGCTGGTTCTGCTGCCGGGGCTCGGACCGATAGCCGTGAGGGCACTTGCCGATGACCGCTATCTTGCCATCTCCAACGCGTGCAGCCGGGCAGCCGCGGCAGCCCGCCAGGCCGCGATTCGACAGCCCCTGCAATCCGGAGGCCGCTAATGGAGCGACTGTGCGCCCTCTTCACCCATGACGTCACAGATTGCATTTGGCCGATGTCGGAGGCGGTGCTCCCGGTCATGTCGGCAAACAAGCGGCTGGTGCACGGCCGTGTCACAAGTTCATACCAGGGCCCATCTCGATGTTGGGCATCAGGCCGAGCAGATCGCATCTGATAAAGAGGTTGAGCCGGGGCGGGGCGGGAATTGCGAGCGGGCCGAGCCAGAACGCACCACGCCGTGGACGTCTAACATTGGATCAATGGGTTCTGCGTATAGACCATGGTACCAGCCAGAACCGCTTCAGGCCCTTCCCTATACCCGCCCGCGGAACGGCGGGGTGGCAGTGCCGCATCGGCTGCTGGTGGATCGTCCCCGCGGGAGCTATATATACGGGAAGAAAGGGGCCTGGATGCGGTCGGCGCAAGATTTGCTTTGACATGCGAACAGGAACGATAACCAATAAGTTGAGGGCGGGGCCCCCGGGCATCGGCGGGGTCATTCCGCGCCGAATCGACGTCCGAGCTTCCGAACACGTTAATCGAAGCTGTGGTGATCCCTTGACACCGTTCATGCCCGTGACGTCGATTGCGTTGCCGCCGGGGGCGGGGCCGCCTCCAAAGGCCCCGACGTGAACCGCGGGGGGGTCGGCGCGCGATTCGCCGCTGTCCTCCTGCGACGGTTGGCTGCGCTATCCGTCATCTGGCTGGTGCTCGTTAACGGCGCGGCCTCCTCCTGGTGGATCGGCGTGCCGGCCGTACTGCTCGCGGCGGTCGCCACGCTGCCGAAGCAATCTTCTGTCCCCGTCGTCTGGCGGGAGGTTCTCCGTTTCATTCCATTCTTTCTCGCTCGATCCCTGAGCGGCGGCATCGACGTGGCGGCGCGCGCACTGCATCGTCGTCTGCCCCTGGATCCCGCGCTGATCGAATATCCAATGCGGCTTCCGAGCGGGCTGCCGCGAGTCGTGATGGCCAACATGGTAAACCTGCTGCCCGGGACGTTGACCGCCGATTTAGAAACCAATGCGCTGCAGGTGCACGTCATCGATCGGCAAGCGCCGTTTCTCGAGGAGCTTGGCGCGCTGGAGGACGCGGTCGCGCGAATGTTCGGAATTGCTCTCAATCGGCCTGGAAGGTGATAACTGAATGAAACGGTTCAAGCGGATTCTTTGTGTGGCGACGGGCTACGGCGAGTCCAAAGTGGCCCTGGAGCGCGCGGTGAATCTGGCCGAAAGCAATCAGGCCAGTCTGACGCTGGCCGCCATTGCCCCGGAGTTGCCGACCGGAGCAGCGCGTTCGGGCTCCGGTTCCAGGTCCAACCATCCGCAGGCAGCAGCCGTAAGCCGCTTGCAGCAAAGCCTTGGGGAAATTGCCGCTGCATACCGCGATCGAATCGACATCGAGATTGAAATCCTGAGGGGCGTGCCGTTCCAGGAGATCATCCGGAACGTGCTGCGCAACCACCGCGACTTGGTGATCAAGGTGTCCGAGCCCGGCGACTGGATGGATCGGGTTTTCGGGAGCGAGGACATGCATTTGCTGCGCAAATGCCCCTGCCCCCTCTGGCTGTTGAAGCCGAAGGCGCCGAAATCCTACCGGCGCGTCATTGCCGCGGTCGACGTGGGCGATGAGTATCCGGAGGCGGAAATCAAGACCCGCTGGGCACTGAATCGCGATGTCCTGCACTTGGCGAGCTCCGTTGCGCTGGCAGATTTTGCGGAGCTGCATATAGTGAGTGCTTGGGAGGCGGTGGGGGAAAGTACGCTTCGCGGGGGCTTTATCAATACCCCCGCCGCAGAGGTTTCCGCCTATGTGGAGGGGATCAGGCGGCGCCAGCAACGCAACCTCGACCGATTGATTGATGAGGCGGCTAACTATCTGGATAGAGGCGCCCTGGAGTACCTCGAGCCGCAGATCCATCTTGTCAAAGGTCCGCCCCGCCGGGAGATTCCCGCTGCCGCCCACAGGTTGGGGGCCGATCTGGTGGTCATGGGCACCGTCGCCCGCACCGGCGTGCCTGGCCTGCTGATCGGCAATACGGCGGAAACCATACTGAATCAAATCGACTGCTCGGTGCTGGCCGTGAAGCCGGCCGCCTTCGTGACGCCGGTGACCCTGGAGGATTTGGCCTGATGCAGTCGGTCTATCTCATCGTCGCACTCTTCCTTCTTCTGAACCTCGCAGCCGGTCTTTGGCGCATTGCCCGAGGCCCCACAACCGCCGATCGAATGCTTGCCGCCCAGCTGTTGGGAACCACCGCCGTGGGTATATTGCTGCTGTTGGCCCAGGCAAACGCGATGCCGGCGGCGCGTGACGTCGCCTTGGTGCTGGCGTTGCTGGCCGCGGTCACGGCGGTGGCGTTCGTGCGGCGTGCCTGGCCGCCGGTGGAGTCTGGCGATGTCCGCGATTGACATTCTGAGCCTGCTGCCGATCGCGCTGGGCGGATTCTTCTTCCTCGCCGGCACAGTGGGCCTGCTGCGTTTTCCGGACGTCTACGCGCGCCTTCATGCGCTCACCAAAGCGGACAACCTGGGGCTTGGCCTGATCGTCATCGGCCTTGCAGTCAATGCGGAGTCCTGGTTCGTGGCCGGCAAGCTGTTCCTGATTTGGGCGCTGGTGATGGTCTCGGGGGCCAGCGTGGCTCACCTGGTCGCGCGTGGTGCGTTGCAGAGAGGGATCCAGCCATGGAGACGATGACGCTGCTTGGCTGGGCATTCGACGGCCTGCTCGGTACCGGGCTGGTATGGTTGGCGTGGCGGGCGCTCTCGAGTCCGTCGCTGTTCACGGCGGTGGTGCTGTTCGTCGCATTCGGCCTTGTGCTTGCGCTGGCGTGGGTGCGTTTGGACGCTCCCGACGTCGCGCTGGCTGAAGCGGCCATCGGCGCGGGTCTTACCGGGGCCCTGCTGCTCGGGGCGCTGGCGCGGTTGCACGGCAGCAGCGCTCATAAGTCGCCAGGTGCGGACGCGGTTCGCTCGCGAACGCGGGTCGTAGCTTGGCCGCTGGCCGCTGCGGCGACGCTGGTCGTTATTTGCGGGCTGGCGGCCACGCTGATCGTCATCACGCCGACGGCCGTCGGGCTGGGCGCGGAAGTGGCCCGGAATCTAAGGGCCAGCGGTGTCAGCAATCCGGTTACGGCCGTCCTCCTCAACTTCAGAGGATACGACACGCTGCTGGAAACCGCAGTGGTGCTCTTGGCTCTGATCGGTGCCCGGAGCATTGGGACCGCAATCGATGTCGCGTCCGCCTCGGCTCCCGGCAGTCCGGTCCTGGAAACCTTCGCGCGCTTCCTGGCGCCGCTGGCGATTCTCGTGGGCGGCTATCTCTTGTGGGTTGGCGCGTACGCGCCCGGGGGCGCATTTCAGGCCGGTGCGGTGTTGGCGGCGCTGGGCGTGGTGTTCGCGCTTTCGAGTCGGAAACACGGGGCGATGCCAGCGGCAGAATTTCCCCTGCGGCTTGTTCTAGTGCTGGGGCCCGCGGCTTTCGTGGTCACGGCTGCCATCACGCTAGTTCTGCGGGGCCATCTCCTGGAGTACCCCCCGGTGCACGCGGGCGTTCTGATCATGGTGCTCGAGGCAGCCGCCACGCTCTCCATTGGCGCAACGCTGCTCGCGTTGTTCTCCGGCCCATCGTTTTTCAGAAACAACGGTAGATGACTATGGCTGCCGGAATCCTTTACGCCCTCGTGGGGGCGGCGCTGTTCGGATTGGGGCTGCACGCCCTGATCGTGAAGACACACCTATTCCGCAAGATCCTCGCTCTCAACGTCATGGGCAGCGGCACTTTTCTCATGCTGGTGGGCGCAGGGTCGGGCGGCATCCGAGTACTCCCGGACGCAGTGCCTCAAGCCATGGTGATCACCGGGATCGTGGTCGCGGTTTCCGCTACCGCGCTTGCGCTCACGCTGATGCTACGGATTGCCGAGGAGACCGGCCACGCCGAGCTCCCCGGGGAGCGATCCGGGTAAACGGCACGTGGCGGATGCGTTGACCGTGGCTCCCTGGGCGGAAGCGCTGATTCTCTTGCCGCTGGTAGGGGCAATGAGCGCCTTCCTGTGGCCACGCCGTGCACCTGTCATCGGCCTCGTCACGATGGCGCTGCTGGTGGTGTCGGTAGCGGGGCTGAGCATCCAGGTGGCCCGCCTCGGCGTCTATCGCCACCTGGTGGGAGGTTGGGGTGCGCCACTCGGAATCGACCTGTACGCCGACGGCCTCAGTCTGCTCCTGCTTGCCGCCACGGCGGTGGTGGGAGCCGCGGTAAGCGTTTACGGCACGGGCTATTTCCGCGGGCACGATGCCGCCCGTTTCTGGCCCTTGTGGCTCTTTCTTCTGGCCGCGCTCAATGCACTCTTTCTCTCGCGAGACATATTCAACATCTATGTGACGCTGGAGTTGCTGGGGCTCGCGGCCGTTGCGCTGACGGCCCTGGGCGGTGGGAGCGACGCCCTGGTTGGCGCCATGCGCTACCTGCTTGCCTCCCTACTGGGTTCCCTGCTGTACCTGCTCGGCGTGGCGGTCCTGTATCACGGCTTCGGCGCCGTGGACATCGACGTACTGGCCCTGCGAGTCGGGCCCTCGCCGGCCGTCTGGGCTGCCTTGGGCTTAATGGGAGCGGGGATGTGTCTCAAGACAGCCCTGTTCCCCCTTCACTTCTGGCTGCCGCCGGCCCACGCCAGCGCGCCGGCGCCAGTCAGCGCGGCGCTCTCGGCGCTAGTGGTCAAGGCCTCCTTCTACGTCCTGCTGCGGATGTGGATGGAAGTGTTCGGGACACTCGCCGGGAGCGCCGCCGTTGTGTTCGGTCTGTTTGGCGGGGCGGCTGTTTTGTGGGGTTCGCTGCAGGCGCTGCGCCAAGCGCGGCTCAAGCTGCTGGTGGCTTACTCGACGGTCGCCCAGATCGGCTACCTGTTTCTCGCCTTCCCGTTGGGCGCCGCGTCAGGGATCACCGGCTGGGGTGCGGCCGCCTATCTGGCCCTGTCGCACGCCCTGGCGAAGGCAGCCATGTTCCTCGCGGCCGGGAATCTGCTGCGGTTCGGGGGTCATGACCGGATCGCGGACCTGGATCGCGTAGCTCAGCGCCTGCCGCTTACCACGGGCGCATTTGCGCTCGCAGGCGTAAGCATCATGGGGCTGCCGCCCAGCGGCGGTTTCGCAGGCAAGTGGCTGCTGCTTCAGGCGGCGCTGGCGCAGGGCCGCTGGGAGATAGCCGTTGTGGTCATCGTGGGCGGTCTCCTGGCGGCCGCCTATGTCTTCAGGGTACTGGGTCACGCCTTCACTCAGGCACCGGTGCCGCACGAAGCGAAGCCGGTCCCCTTGCACATGGAATGGGCGGCGCTACTGCTCGCATGCGGGGCGGTGCTGCTCGGATTCATCGCGCCGTTGGTACTGTCCGTGCTGGGGATTGGCCACCCATTCAGTATGGGAGGGGCGGGTTCGTGAACCTGGATGCCTGGATTCCACTGCTGGTGGTTGCGAGCTCCCTGGTGCCAGGCCTTGCCATCTTCGCCCTGGCCGAGCGTCGTGTGGTATTGCGTTCGGTCCTCAACCTTACTGGCGCGATCGTCAAGGTCGTCCTGGTCGGCTGGATGCTCTGGGGTGTCTATCACGGCCACCACTACGAGACGCGCTGGGCGCTGCTCCCGGGGCTGGAGATGGTGTTACGGGCCGGACCGCTGGCGCTGCTGTTCGTGACGCTGTCCACCGTTCTGTGGCTGATCACGACGGTCTACGCTATCGGTTATCTGGAGGACTCGCCCCATCGCAGCCGGTTCTTCGGATTCTTCAGCCTGTGCGTGACCGCCACAATCGGCGTCGCCCTGTCGGGCAACCTGATCACTTTCCTCCTGTTCTACGAACTGCTCACGCTGTCGACCTACCCGTTGATCGTCCACCGGGGCACCGAGGCGGCGCGTCAAGCCGGCCGGGCCTACCTAGCCTATACGGTATCCGGCGGAGCACTGGTTCTGTTCGGCACGGTCTGGCTGTATACGCTGACCGGCACGTTGGAGTTCACCCCCAGGGGCATCCTTGCCGGGCTGGATCAAGGACACCGCGCCGCGCTTACCGTGATTTTCTTCCTCCTGGTCGCGGGGCTAGGTGTGAAAGCCGCACTGGTGCCGCTGCATGGCTGGCTGCCGCGTGCCATGGTCGCGCCCGCGCCGGTCAGCGCCCTTCTGCACGCCGTGGCCGTGGTGAAGGCAGGCGCTTTCGGGATCGTCCGGGTCGTGTACGACATCTTCGGGGTGGATTATGCGGGTAGGCTCGGCGTGATGACGCCGCTTGCGTGGCTGGCGGCGTTCACCATCATCTACGGCTCAATCCGCGCGCTGTTCCAGGACGACCTCAAGCGGCGCCTGGCTTTTTCAACCGTCAGCCAAGTGTCGTATATCGCACTTGGCGTCGCTGTTGCCGGGCCGGTGGCGACAATTGGCGGCGTGGTCCACCTGGTGCATCAGGGGTTGATGAAAATCACGCTGTTCTTCTGCGCCGGTAACCTTGCCGAGACACTGGGCATTCACAAGATCAGCGAAATGAGCGGTGTCGGCCGGCGCATGCCCTGGACGATGGCGGCCTTCACGGTGGGCGCTTTCGGCATGATTGGCGCGCCGCCGATCGCCGGGTTCGTCAGCAAATGGTATCTGGGCCAAGGCGCCTTGGAGGCCGGGCAGCCGTGGGTGATAGGCGTTCTGGTTGCCAGCAGCGTGCTTAACGCCGGCTATTTTCTGCCGATTCTACATGCCGCCTGGTTCCAGCCCCCGCCCGAGGCATGGCCGTCGGAGCGCCGGTTCGGGCGCGCGGAGACGGCCTGGATGCTGCTGCTTCCACCCATGGCCACTGCGGTAATGGCTCTGGCCGCCGGCCTGCTCGCGTCCATTCCCTTCAGTCCGCTGGAGTGGGCGAAGCTCATTGCCGCAAGAGAGTTCTACCGGCCATGAATCACGCGACCGCATCTCTGTTGCTGTCGTTGGGTATCGGAGCGCCGCTATTGGTGCTGGCAATGCATGCGATTGGTGTTAGCCGCTCGCTCGCATCGCACCTGGCCCCATGGGCCGCCTTGCCGGCTCTTCTCGGCGCCGTGCTCATGCCGGCGGATGTGTCATTGCGGCTACCGTGGCTGATGCTTGGTGCCGATCTTGGGCTTGGAGACAGTACCGGCCGCCTGTTTCTCCTGTTCACCACGTTGTTGTGGTGCGTGGCGGGGCCGTTTGCCCGCCACTATTTGAGCGAACGGTCCGACCGAGAACGGTTCTTCGTCTATTTCCTGCTTTCGATGACGGGAAACATCGGCTTGGTGCTGTCTCAGGACGTCATCAGCTTCTATCTGTTCTTTGCCCTGATGAGCTTCGCCTCATATGGCCTGGTGGTGCACGAAGGCGGCCCCGCCGCCCTACGGGCGGGAAGGGTTTACATGGTCTTGGTGGTCCTCGGTGAGGTAACGCTGTTCTCCGCGATCATGTTGGCCGCTGCGAGCGCGGGCTCCATCGGCTTCGAGCCAGTGCGCGCCACCCTGGCCCACGCCCCCAATCGTGACCTCGTCATGGCGCTCGCGTTCATCGGATTCGGGATCAAGGCCGGGGTTCTCGGGCTTCATGTCTGGCTGCCATTGGCCCATCCCGTGGCCCCCACGCCCGCCAGTGCGGTGCTCTCCGGCGCGATGATCAAGGCCGGGCTATTAGGGATTCTACGGCTGTTTCCCCTGGGAGCGGCCGGCCTTGGGCAGTGGGGCAGCGCGCTGATAATCCTTGGATTGGCCGCCGCGTTCTACGCCGTCGCGATAGGCCTCACCCAACGGGACCCCAAGACCCTTCTGGCCTATTCCAGCATCAGCCAGATGGGCATTCTAACGACGGCCGTCGGACTGGGGCTCGCCGCACCCGCCGCCGTTCCCGCGCTGATTCCGGTGATTGGCCTCTATGCCGTTCACCACGCCCTGAGCAAGGGGGCGCTGTTCCTCGGCATCGGTGTACTGAGGGCGGCCTCGGCGAGGGGGCGGCGCTGGCTATGGCTGCTGCTCTGGGTGCCTGCGCTGGCGCTGGCCGGCGCACCGCTGACCAGCGGCATGGTCGCAAAACTGCTACTCAAGGCAGAGACCTATCACGCCGCGGGTGCGTGGGGGCCGGCGCTGCAGGCGGTGTTACCGTGGAGCGCGGTGGCGACGTCCCTGCTTATGGGACGGTTCCTTATTCTCCTGAGGCGGCCCGAAGCCGGGTATGGGGCGGCCGGCGTGCCCGCAGGCCTTCTCCGCCCTTGGGGCCTACTGATGGCGCTGGTTGCGCTGTTGCCGCTGTGGATGGCCGGGCCTGGGGCTCCATTATGGAGTTCGGCCGGCGCTTATTTCAGCAGCACTTGGCCGTTGCTGGTGGCGGCCGCGGCGATTTTCGCGGCGACCGCGTGGCGTGCCGTCGCCTCTCGCTGGCGGGGGGGGCGGGTCGGGCGCGCCAAAGAACGGACAGTTGGCGGCCCGTCCCCGGTGCCCGCCGGCGATTTGCTGGTGGTAATAGGCTGGGCATGGACGCCTCTGGATGGGTGGTTGCGTCGCCTGCCGGGCAAGACCGTGTCGCGTTGCCGCACCGCGTGGGCGCGCCGCGCCCAACGTATTGCGCCCGCACTCGATCCACGACCGGCCATGGACCGGTTGGAAGCAGCGCTGCGGCTTTGGCGCAACGGGACCGCCGGCTTGTTGATTCTGGGGCTCCTTCTCGCCATAGCCGGTTGGATGGCCCACTAGGAAAGGCCCGATTGATTCGCCGCGTCGGCCGGCGGCTTCTTCCTACCCGCATTCCGTTCCTCGCGGTGCGGTTTTCACCGACGCTTGCAGCGGTCCGAATCGCTCCTGTCACCCTTAGGCCGTTGACACCTCGTGGGCGCGGGGCGCGCACCTCATATCGTTTGAGCACCTAATAGATCGGTGATATCGAATCTTTAACGATAGACTTTCGACTTTTCCGCTCATTAACAGGGCGCTAAAGTCACCCCGGTATCCGTTACGGCAAGGAGTTGCCACGTGCATCTCATGGTCGGCACGTCGGGCCTGCGGCTGATCCGAGCCGTCACCGTGTTTGCGGAGTCGCGCCTGCGCGGGGCATTGGACGGCCTCGCAGTTCGGGCCGCGGCGATACGCGTCACATTGCTTGAGAGGCAAGGGCCGGAAGGCGTCAATCAACGATTGTGCCGCGTCCTGGTCCTGTTGCCGGGGCAGGCGCCCATTGCGGTGAGGGCACTCGCTGCCGACCGCTACGTCGCAATTTCCGGCGCTTGTAGCCGGACGGCCGCCGCGGCCCGCCACGCCCTGACGGCAAACCCCCTGCAACCGGGAGGCCGGTAATGGAGAAAGTGCGTGCCCTGTTCACCAGCGATGCGGCAGGCGGTATCTGGCTGATGATGGCGGCGGTGCTCGCCGTCGTCTCGGCGAACGGGCCGCTGGCGCCGCTGTACGACACACTGCTGACGGTGCCGCTTGGGGTCAGCGTCGGCGACGCGGCTGTCGTGAAACCGCTGCTCCTGTGGATCAACGACGGGCTGATGGCGGTCTTCTTCCTTCATGTCGCCCTGGAAATCAAGCGGGAATTGCTGGAAGGAGAGCTGTCCGACCCGAAGCGGCTCGCCCTGCCCGGGATCGCGGCGGTCGGCGGTATGGCGGTCCCATCCCTCATCTATGCGGCGATAACGTGGTCGGAGCCGGCTGCCCTCAACGGCTGGGCGATTCCGGCCGCCACCGATATCGCCTTTGCGCTGGGCGTGCTCGCGTTACTGGGCAGACGGGTCCCCGTCAGTCTCAAGGTCTTCCTGCTGACTCTGGCGGTGGTCGACGACATGGGTGCGGTGATCATCATCGCCCTCTTCTACACCAGTGACCTGGCCCCGGCGTCGCTGTTGCTGGGGACCCTCGCCATGGCCGTGATGGTCGCCATGAACCGGATCGGGGTTCGCAGCCTGGCGCCGTACGTCCTAATCGGCATCGCCGGCTGGTTCTGCGTCCTTCAGTCCGGCATCCATGCCACTCTCACCGGCGTCATGATGGGCTTTGCGGTGCCCCACCGCGTCCACGGCGGCGGCAGCCCCCTGCTGCGCATGGAGCACGGCCTGCAGCCGTGGGTCGTGCTGTTCATCCTGCCGGCCTTCGCCTTCGCCAACGCCGGGGTGTCCTTCGACGCCCTTAACCCGGCGGCGCTGACCAGCCCCGTGACCCTGGGCATCGTTCTGGGGCTCTTCATCGGCAAGCAGCTGGGTGTCATGGGCTTCTCGTGGGCCGCAGTGAAGCTCGGCATCGCGCGGCTACCCGAAGGCGCGCGGTGGAGCCAGCTGTACGGCGTGGCCCTAATCACCGGCATCGGGTTCACTATGAGCCTGTTCATCGCCTCCCTGGCCTTTGAGAGCGGGGAAGCGGCAACCGACTACCGGCTGGGCATCCTACTTGGATCGCTGCTATCCGCCGCATGCGGCTACGCCCTGCTCCGCGCGCTGGGCGTCGAGAAACGCAGCCAGGCTGAACGCTCTCCCGTCAAGCTGATGACAGTGGATACCGGATAGGCCACCGGACACCGCCGCGCTCAGCCATCGTGGGAGTCCGCGTTCCGCCGCTGGGCGTGATGGTACCGAAACGCCGACGCCCGAGGTCGTCGCCCCTGACCAGGGGCGGCGGGCCCGCGATAACCCGCTCGCCGGAAAGCGCGTCGGGGCAGACGACCACGAGCAGCAACAGCCAGTGGCTGCGCCCGCTGAGCGGCCACCACAAGCACTGACGCGGGAGGCGGCGCCTCAGACGAGTCGTATTGCCGGCACCACTGACAGTTATAGATATTCGCGGAAAGCGCCTGCTGTGCCAATGCACTGAGTTTTGCCTGCCCGTCGCGGGCATTACACTGACGGAATCACCTCGCATCCCGGAGGACAGCAGACATGGCCGCATCATCCGCACCGACTCCGCTGGACAACGAAACGCTCCTGGCGAGGGCGGCGGCCTGGAAGCGCGAAGGCCGGCCGGTCGCCCTGGCCACGGTCATCAGCACCTGGGGCTCCGCCCCGCGGCCGGTGGGCAGCATGATGGCGGTGGACGCCGACAGCCGCATGCTCGGTTCGGTCAGTGGCGGCTGCGTGGAAACTGCCGTGGTCCAGGAAGCCCTCGAACTGATGAAGGACGGCCGGGCAAGGACCCTGGAGTTCGGCGTCAGCGACGAGCAGGCCTGGGACGTGGGCCTGGCCTGCGGCGGCACCATCCGCGTGTTCGTGGAACCGCTGGAAGACGGCGGGGAGTGAGCCAATGAAGCTGCAGCTGATCCGTTCCCTCCAGGACATCCGCTCCCAGGCGCGCTCGGCGGTCGTGGTCACCGACCTCGACAGCGGCGAGCAGCGCCTCCTGGAGCCGGCCCGCTCGCCGGAGGACGCGCTGGCGGATGCCGCCAGGGACGCGATTCGCGCCGATCGCAGTCAGGCCGTGGAGCACGGCGGGCGGACGTACTTCCTCCAGGTCTTCAATCCGCCCCTGCGCCTGGTCGTGATCGGAGCGGTCCATGTGGCCCAGGCGCTGATACCAATGGCCCGTATGGCCGGCTATGACGTGATCGTGGTAGACCCGCGCCGCACCTTCGCCACAGCGGAGCGGTTCCCCGACGCGGCCCTGGACACCCGCTGGCCCGACGAGGCGCTCCAGGCGCTGGCGCCGGACCCGCGCACGGCCGTCGTTACGCTGAGCCACGATCCGAAGATCGATGACCCGGCTTTGCGCGCCGCCCTGTCGAGCGACGTGTTCTACGTAGGAGCACTCGGCAGCCGGCGCACGCACGCCAAGCGGCTGGACCGCCTCGCCGGGCAGGGACTGTCAGACGCGCAGCTGGAGCGGATCCATGCGCCGGTCGGACTGGACATCGGGGCCCGCTCGCCCGCGGAGATCGCGATTAGCGTCATGGCGGAGATGACCCGGGTCCTGCGCCAAGTCCCCGCCGGGTAGGCGAAGTCCCGAGCGTCCCGCCAGTGCGGAGCCGCTTTGCCTGGGAGCGGCACCGCCGGCGTCGTTGACCTGCGTCAGCATCCCCCTCCCCGCCGTGCGATAGATTAGGCTCGTTGCCGGCAAACGGGACTCGCGGCCGTGAACCTGCCCTTCTCCGTAGACGAGTTTCTCGGCGTGTTCAGCGCGTACAACGGCGCCATCGGGCCCGCACCGCTGGTGCTGGCGGCACTGGCGATCCTGGCCACAGGTCTGGTTTTCTCGCGGGCTGAATGGAGCGGTCGGGCAATTGCCGGCCTGCTCGCGATGCTGTGGCTCTGGGCGGGCGCTGTCTACCACCTGGGCTTTTTCGCCGCGATCAATCCCGCCGCCTACGCTTTCGGACTGGCGTTCGTGTTGGAAGGCCTGCTGCTGCTCTGGGCGGGTACCGTCCTTGGCGGGTTGCGATTCCAGGCGGGGCGGGACGCGCGCACGGCAGTGGCGACGGTACTGGTTCTCTACGCGCTGCTCGTCTATCCGCTGCTGGGGCTCGCCTTCGGCCACCGGTATCCGGCCGCGCCGACCTTTGGTGCGCCGTGCCCGGTGACCATCTTCACCATCGGCATGCTCCTGATCCAGCGCGGCCGCTGGCAACGCCTGACCCTGGTGGTCCCCCTGCTGTGGTCGGTTGTCGGGGGGTCGGCCGCCGTGGTGTTGGGTGTCCGCGAAGACCTGGGCCTGGCAGTCGCGGGGTTGGCCGCCGCCGCATTCCTGCTCGCCGTCTCGGCAGCCGGTCGCCGGGGGGCGGCGCCCGCAGGCGGCGGCTGAGCCGGCCGAACACCCCGACGGGACTCCCGGGACGTTCATCCCCGTCCCGCGACCATTTCCATCGAGGTCCGCTCCCCGAATTCCGGGGGACTTCCCTCGTCATGCCGACGTCAACCCGCCATTTTGTGAATTGCTGCAATTCGGGGCATCTCCGGCACCGTTAACCTCTGGTGCAACAATAAAAGGAACCACGGGAATGACAGGTAGGGGGCTGTCGCGCCGCTGGCGCGCAACGGTCGACGTCATGGGCAGGCTGTCCGACTGGGCGTACCTGGTCGTCATCGTGCTGGCCATGGGGCTGGTCACGGCGATGCTGGTGGCCGACGGCGGGCCGCCGTCGGCACTGATCCAGTTCTATTATGGACCCGTACTGGTCGCCGCCATCCGTTTCCGCATTCCCGGCGGGCTTCTCTGCGGCACGGTCAGCGGGATCTGCGCCGGCCCCCTGGCCTTCTATCTGGCTGCGCCCGACGGCCTGGTCGGCGCCGCGCTGCCCCTGCACTGGCTGCTGCGCACGGCGTGGCTGGCCGCGGTCGGCGGCACCATTGGAGCCGCCATCGACCGCGCGCGGGCCATGTCCAGCACGCTGCGGTTTCACTTGTACACCGACGCGGCTACCTCGCTGCCCAACCTGGCGGCGGCCAAGCGGCACCTGGACGCGCTTGCGGCAAGGGCATCGGAGCTCGGGTCCAACGAGCACCTGACGGTGGCCGCCCTGCGAGTAACCAACTACGACAGCCTGGCCAGCGCTTTCGGTCAGCACTTCGCCCAGCTGGTGGTGCGGCGTATCGTGCAGTCACTGCAGCCATTGCTGCCCCCGCACACGTACCTGGCCCGCACCGCCAAGGACACGTTCACCACGCTCTCCCGCGGCACTCAGGAGGAGCAGGCCGGCTCCTATGCCGAGGTGCTCTCCCATCTGGAAAAGGCGCCGGCGCTCGTGCAGGGGGTACCGATCTATGTCAGCTACGCCGCCGGGGTGGCAAGCGCTCGGGCCGGCGAAGCCGACCTGGAGCGTCTGTTCAGCCACGCCGAGGCCGCGGTGTCCGAAGCCGTCGAAATGGGCAGCAACCTTGCCGCGCACAATCCCGCGGCGGCGGAACACCGCAGCGACAGTGTGCGGCTGCTCGGCGAGCTCAGCTCCGCCATGCAGTCCGGTCAGCTGATGCTGGCCTATCAGCCCCGGCTGGACCTCCATGCCATGCGCATCAACGGCGTCGAGGCCCTGGCGCGCTGGCACCACCCCGAGCGCGGCTGGATACCGCCGGGCCGGTTCGCTCCGCTGATCGAGGAAACCCGGCTGATCGGCACATTTACCCAGTGGGTCCTCCGCGAGGCGCTGCAGCAGACGGCCGCCTGGCGACGGCAAGGCCTCGACGCCACCACCGCCGTCAACATTTCCGCTCACAACCTGGCGGACAACGGGCTGTTCGACCAGATCGATTCCCTGCTGGCGGAGTTCAACCTCCCGTCTTCGGCGCTGGAGCTGGAGATCACGGAGTCGGCGTTCATGCAGGTCACGGACGACCGGCTCGAGCGCTTGAGCCGCATCCGAGCACGAGGAACGCGCATCGCCATCGACGACTTCGGCACCGGTTATGCCTCCCTCGCCTACCTGCGCGACCTGCCGGTGGATGTGCTGAAGCTGGACAAGTCCTTCATCCAGGACGGCCTGGGCAAACCGCTGGACCACCTCATGGTCCAGCGCATCATCCAGATGGCGCGGGACCGCAGTCTCCGTGTGGTAGCCGAAGGAGTCGAGACGGCCGAGGTGCTGCAGACCGTGAGGAACCTGGGCTGTGACGAGGCCCAGGGCTTCTACATCGCCAGGCCCGTCCCGGCGGACCGGGCCGGCAAAGTGCTGGCGGAAGGCTGGCGCGGTCCCTCACGCTCCGGTGCCGAATAGGGGCCGCACGACACGCGCTGCTCCGCGGGCGCCGTGCCCTGTTTGACGATTTCCTCCTCGACGGCGTGTTCTCCGCACCGCGCTCCGGTTTATCCTGAATGCGCGGGGAACGGTATCCGCCCGCACGCAGGACGACCGGGGTACCGTCGCCGAAGGATCTCGACGAACGATGACCGAGCACGACAGAACCCGGGAACGCTGGCGCGCCGTGCGCATCGCTGCGGGCTTCCTGGCGCCCTACCGGAAAGCCATGACCGGGGCCGCCGTGGCGTTGCTGTTCACGGCCGGCGTAACGCTGTCCATCGGCCAGGGCATCCGCTTCCTGATCGACCAGGGGTTCGCCACCGACTCGCCAGAGATGCTCAACCGGGCGGTAATGGTCTTTTTCGCCCTCGTCCTGGCGCTGGCGGTAGGCACCTTCGCCCGCTTCTACCTGGTGTCCTGGCTGGGCGAACGCGTGGTGGCCGACATTCGGCGCCGGGTGTTCGACCATCTCATCGGCCTGCATCCGGGCTTCTTCGACACCAACCGGGGGCTGGAAATCCAGTCCCGCCTGACCACCGACACCACGCTCCTGCAGTCGGTCATCGGCTCGTCGCTGTCCGTGGCGCTGCGCAACATCGTGATGCTGACGGGCGGCATCGCGCTGCTGTTCGTCACCAACATCAAGCTGAGCGCCATCGTCATGCTGGCGGTGCCCCTGGTGGTGGCCCCGATCCTCGTCTTCGGCCGCCGGGTGCGGCGGCTCTCCCGCTCGAGTCAAGACCGTATCGCCGAGGTGGGGAGCTACATCGGCGAGACCCTGGGCCAGATCAAGACCGTTCAGGCCTACAACCACCAACCCGAAGATCGACGCCGATTCGCCGGAACCGTGGAGGCCGCGTTCCAGGTCTCCCGTCGGCGCATCCGTCAGCGGGCCTTTCTCATCGCCACGGTCATCGTGCTCGTGCTGGGGGCTGTGGGCGTCATGCTCTGGGTCGGCGGGCTGGACGTGATCAAGGGCAACATCAGCGGCGGCGAGCTGGCGGCCTTCGTTTTCTACAGCATCCTGGTCGGCGGGGCCGTCGCCTCCATTAGCGAGGTCATCGGCGAGCTGCAGCGCGCGGCGGGCGCCGCCGAGCGCATCGTCGAGCTGCTCGAGTCACGCAGCGAGATCACGGCGCCGTCCACGGACCGGTTGACGCTCCCGGACAAGGTGACCGGCCGGCTGCGCGTACTGGAAGTCTCGTTCGCGTATCCGGCGCGGCCGGAAACCTACGCGCTGGACGTGTTCTCCCTGGACGTCGAGCCGGGCGAGACCCTGGCGCTGGTGGGACCTTCCGGGGCCGGCAAGTCCACCCTGTTCGACCTGCTGCTGCGCTTCTTCGATCCCCAGCGGGGCCGCATCGAGCTGGATGGCCGCGACATTCGCCGGCTGGATCCCGACGAGCTCCGCCGCCAGTTCGCCCTCGTCTCGCAGGCCCCGGCATTGTTCTTCGGCAGCATCGCCGACAACATCCGCTACGGCCGGCCCGACGCGGATCAGGCCGCCGTCGAGGCCGCCGCCAGGGCCGCCAACGCTCACGACTTCATTGCCGCCCTGCCCGAGGGCTACGACACGCGGCTCGGTGATGCCGGACTGGGCCTGTCGGGCGGCCAGAAGCAGCGCCTCGCGATCGCCCGCGCCGTCCTCGCTGACGCGCCGATCCTGCTGCTGGACGAGGCGACCAGCGCCCTGGACGCCCAGAGCGAGTTCGTGGTCCAGCAGGCCCTGGAGCGCCTGATGGCGGGTCGCACCACTCTGGTCATCGCTCACCGCCTGGCGACCGTGAAAAACGCCGACCGTATCGCGGTGATGGACCACGGGCGCCTGCTGGGCATCGGCAGCCACGACCGCCTCGTGGCCACCGAGCCGCTCTACGCCAGGCTGGCGGAGCTCCAATTCCGGGACTGGCCTGCCGCTCATCGGGCCTGAGGCCGCGTCCGGCGGACAGACAGCGTACGGACTCACGCAGCGCGTACTGCCGCCGTTTCACGGCCTCCCGCGTATTGATTACGAGGCGCATTTCGCTATTGTTACAGGAGCCGATCGACACTAAATACAAAGATAAGCGCGGGAGAATTCACGCGGGGCCGTGCGAGTTCCAGGGAGGCGTGGATCCTGCCGTGACGCGCGGTGACCGTTCGGTTACAGTCGTAACGAAAACGTCACGGTACTGTCACGGAGCGGACAACGTACGCTTTTATGGTGGCTTGGATTTAGGGATTCGTACCCAGGAGGTCGACGTTATGGCTGAGGCTGCTGAGAAGGCTGCCGATCCGGGCAAACGGATTTACGTAGAGCTGGCGGATGGCCCGGAGGCCGTTCAGGAAGCCCAGCAGCTCCGGTACCGGATTTTCGCCGAGGAGCTGGGTGCCGACGTGCATTCTCAGCAGGAGGGCGTCGACTCCGACGACTACGACCCCTACTGCATCCACATGCTGGTGAGGGACCGCGATTCCGGCTCCGTCATCGGCTGCACGCGCCTGCTGGACGGGACGCGGGCCGCGGAGGCGAGCGGCTTCTACAGCCAGGGCGAGTTCCACATGGAGAACATTCGCCGCCTGCCCGGCCATGTGCTGGAGGTCGGCCGCACCTGCGTGCATCCCGATTACCGCAATGGATCCACCATCGGCGTGCTGTGGTCGGGGCTCGCGGAGTTCATTATCGACAACCGCGTCGACTACCTCTTCGGCTGCGCCAGCATCAGCCTGGAGGACGGCGGCGTTCAGGCCGAGGCCATCATGCAGAAGCTGCGCCAGAAGTACATGGCGCCGGACAACCTGCAGGTGCAGCCGAAGCTCGCCGTCCCGGCGCCCGAGGGCGACGTCAACGTTCTGCCCAAGATGCCGCCCCTGCTGAAGGCCTATCTGTCGCTGGGCGCCCGCGTCTGCGGGGAGCCCTGCTGGGATCCCGATTTCCGGGTGGCGGACGTCCTCATCCTCGTGGACGTCAGCTCGTCCTCGGCGCGGTACGTGCGCCACTTCGTCACCAACAAGGGCCGCGTGCTGGTCCAGAAGACCGCGTCCTACGGCTAGCTTGCCGCGCTCCACGGACCGACAGTCCGCCACGCGCCACCCTCCCCGGCACTCGATGCGAAACTCTTGCCCGTGAACGCCCGCGGTCGGCCCTCTCCGAGCCGGCTGCCGGCACTCGTATCACGGCGACCAAGAGAGCGGAACCGAAGCCGATTGGTAAACGGCAGGTCCGTCACAAGCGCAGAGCGCTCACGGAAGGTGTCCGCCCGTCGCCGCCGCATCACTGATCACGGCACCAGCACCGCGGCACCTTCAAGGCGCCCGTCCCTGAGCGCGCTCAGCGCCTCGTTGGCGTCCTCGAGTGCATAATGGCGCGTCTGCGTCTGCAGCGGCGCCTCGGCGGCGAGGGAAAGGAACTGCTCGCCATCGGCGCGGGTGAGGTTCGCCACCGAGCGCAGGACCCGCTCCTGCCATAGCAGGCGGTAGGGGAAGCTGGGAATGTCACTCATGTGGATGCCGCCGCAGACCACCACACCACCCGGGCGCACGGCGGCCAGCGCCGCCGGCACCAGCGCCCCGACAGGGGCGAATATCAGCGCCGCGTCCAGCGTTATCGGCGGCGTGTCGTCGGAGCCGCCCGCCCACACCACGCCCAGCCGCCGGGCGAAGGCCTGACCCTCGGTGTCGCCCGGCCGGGTAAACGCATAGACGCGCTTGCCTTCATGTATCGCCAGCTGCGCGAGGATGTGGGCTGCCGCGCCGAAACCGTACAGCCCCAGGTGCTCGACAGCGTCTCCGGCCATGCGGTAGCTGCGATAGCCGATGAGCCCCGCGCACAGCAGCGGCGCCGCCGACACCGGCGCATAGCGTTCGGGCATCGGGAAGCAGTAACGATGATCGGCCACCATGAGCTCCGCGTAGCCGCCGTCCAGCGTATAGCCGGTGAACCCGGCCCGTTCGCAGAGGTTCTCCTGCCCCGCGCGGCAGTAACGGCATTCGCCGCAGGTATAGCCCAGCCAGGGCACTCCGACCCGTTCGCCCCGGCGGTACCGGCTCACGTGCTCGCCCACCGCCTCCACCCGCCCCACCACCTCGTGGCCGGGAATCAGCGGCAGCTTGGGCTCGGTCAGGTCGCCGTCCACCACGTGCAGGTCCGTACGACAGACGGCACAGGCCTCGACCCGGATCAGGACTTGGTCGGGGCCCGGCCCCGGCACCCGCACCGTCTCCAGAGACAGCGGCCGACCGGTTTCGTGAAACACCATGGCGCGCATAGTCGACTTCTGGGACATCGTCCGGACTCTCCACTGGTTGCTGGTTGCCGGCACTGGAGTGAGCAGCAGTTCTCTTCGCCGGGACATCACCGTTGCCAGAATGGCACACTTGAATGAGTCCTGGGCAACATCCGTGACGGGACGACCGCGCATCGTTCGGCACCTGCGCGCACCATTGTTACCGGAAAAGGCGAGCCTGAGCATGCCCCATGCCTCCGCACCGCTGGATGTCGAGACGCTATCCGCCCAGCGGCAGGCGCTGGAACGACTCCTGGACGACGCCAACCGCGTGATTCTCGGCAAGGAACGGCCGGTGCGCATGGCAGTGGCCTGCCTGCTGGCCCGCGGCCACCTCCTGATCGAGGACCTGCCCGGGGTCGGCAAAACCACTCTGGCCCATCTGCTGGCCCGCCTGCTGGGCCTGCAGTTCCAGCGCATCCAGTTCACCAGCGACCTGTTGCCCGCCGATATCGTGGGCGCCGCCGTCTATGACCGGGAGGCCGCCCGGTTCACCTTCCACCCGGGGCCGATCTTCTCGCAGCTGACCCTGGCCGACGAGGTGAACCGCGCCACGCCGAAGACCCAGAGCGCGCTGCTGGAGGCCATGGAGGAGCAGCAGGTGACGGTGGAGGGTGAAACGCGGGACCTGCCGGAGCCCTTCTTCGTGATCGCCACCCAGAACCCGGGCACGCAGGTGGGCACGTTTCCCCTGCCCGAATCGCAGCTGGACCGGTTCCTCATGCGCGTGGAGATGGGCTACCCGGACCGCCGCGCCGAGCACGAGCTGCTGCGCGGCCAGGACCGCCGCAGGATGATCCAGTCCCTGACCCCGGCGCTGGCGCCGGGGACCCTGGCGGCACTGCAGGCAGCGGTTCCCCGGGTCCACGTGGCCGACGCCCTGCTCGACTACGTGCAGGCGCTGCTCGACTACACCCGCCGCAGTGACGCCTTCCGGATGGGGCTTTCCCCGCGCGCGGGCCTGGCGCTGGTGCGGGCGGCCCAAGCCTGGACGCTGCTGGAAGGCCGCAGCGCCGTGCTGCCGGAAGACGTCCAGGCGGTGTTCACCCAGGTGGCCGGTCACCGACTGCAGCTGGCCGGCGAGCACGGCGGGCGGGCGCTGCGCAGCCAGGTGGGCGCCGTGCTGGAGGAGGTGCCGATCCCGTGACCGCCGCCGTCCGGGCACGCGCGAGCGTCCTGATCGAGCGCTGGATGCGGCGGCGCAGCCGCGAGACCTCGGGCCCCGTGGTGCTGCGGTACCGGCGGGTGTACATCCTGCCCACTCGCAACGGCTGGCTGTTTTCGCTGCTGCTTCTGGCCATGTGGCTGGGAGCCGTCAACTACAGCAGCAGCATGATCTTCATCCTGGTTTTCCTCCTGGTGGGAATGAGCGTCGTCTCGATCCTGCACACTTTCCGGAACCTGGTGAACCTGCGGGTGGACGGCGGACGCAACGCCCCGGTGTTCGCGGGTCAGACGGCCGTGTTCCGGCTCCACGTCGAGAACCCCGGCCGAACCCCGCGCAGGGCGCTCGGGGCACGGCTGGGGCACGAAGCCCAGGACTTCGCGGATCTCGCGCCCGGCGGCGGGACGGAGATGCAGCTGCGCCGGCCGACGAGCCGGCGGGGGCGGCTGCAGCTCGGGCGCGTGGACCTGTTCACTATCTATCCGTTGGGACTGTTCATTGCCTGGTCCCCCATATGGCTGGTCTCCGAGTGCCTCGTCTATCCGGCTCCCGAGCCGGGTACGGTGCCGCCGCCCTCCGCCGGCCTCGGCCACGGCGCGGGCATGCTGCGCGGGGAAGGCGACGAGGACTTTGCCGGTCTGCGCCGTTACCGGCCCGGCGACCCCATCCGCCATATCGCCTGGAAATCCGGCCATGCCCGGGAGCTGCAGACCAAGCAGTTCAGCGCCCAGCATGCGAGCCGCCTGTGGCTCGACTACGCCGCCCTGCCGGAGCTCGCCCCCGAAGCCCGGCTGTCACGGCTGTGCCGCTGGGTGCTCGACGCCGACGGCGACGACATACCGTTCGGCCTGCGCCTGCCGGGCGTCGAAATCGAGCCGGGCAGCGCTCCGGCCCATACGCGCCGCTGCCTGGAAGCCCTGGCGCGGTTTCCGGCATGAGCGACGCGCCTACGGCGGACCGCTGGCTCTCCCTGCCGATGATCTCCGGGCTCATCGTCACTGCCGTGGCGGTCCTGGCACCGCACATAGCGCATCTCCCGGTCTGGGTGACGGCCGTGTTCCTGCTGCTGTGCGGTTGGCGCTACTGGAGTGCCCGCCGCGGGCAGCCACCCCCGCCCCGCTGGCTGCGGATAGTGCTCACGCTCATCGCTACGGTCGGCGTCGTCCTGTCCTTCGGCACCATCACGGGACGGGATGCCGGCGTGGCGCTGCTGACGCTCATGACCGCTCTCAAGCTCCTGGAGCTGCGCGATCGGCGGGATACCTTCGTCGCGCTCTATCTCTGTTACTTCCTCGCCGCCACGCAATTCCTGTTCGACCAGTCGCTGCCGCTGCTGGGCTACCTGCTGGCGGTGGTATGGCTGGCCACGGCGGTGCTCGTCAGCCTGTCCCGGCAAACCGCGGCCAACCGGCCCTGGGAGCACGCCCGCATCGCCGCGGTGCTGCTGCTCCAGGCCCTGCCCGTGATGCTGGTGCTATTCGTGCTCGTGCCCCGGGTGTCCGGACCGCTCTGGGGGCTGCCGGAGAATGCCCATGCCGGGGTGACAGGCCTCAGCGACACCATGAGCCCCGGCGACATCAGCCGGCTGAGCCGGTCCGACGCCGTCGCCTTCCGCGTTGACTTCGACGGCACGCCACCGCCGCGGGCGCAGCGCTATTGGCGCGGCCCCGTGCTGAGCCGCTACGACGGACGGACCTGGCGCCGCGCGGACCGCTCCGCCGCCGTTCCGAAGATCGCCTTTGGCGACGCCGGCCGCGCGTACACGGTCTATCTGGAACCGAGCAGCCAGTACTGGCTGCCCGCACTGGAGATGCCGGCGAGCGCTCCGCGGGACTCGACGCTCACCGCGGCCTACGAGATCAAGTCCGGGCACCGCGTGTTCGAGACCACCCGTTACCGGCTCACTTCGCACACCGATTACCGGCTGCAGCCGCAACTGAGTGCCCTGGAGCGCCAGCGTCTTACTATGCTTCCCGCCCAGCGCCACCCGCGGGCCAAGTCACTCGCCGCCCGGTGGCGGCAACGCTACCGTAAGCCGCGGGCCATTGCCGAGGCGGCCCTGCGCTACTTCCGCGATGAGCCCTTCGTCTACACGCTGCAGCCGCCCCGCCTCGGCCGGGACACCGTCGACCAGTTCCTGTTCGAAACCCGCCGCGGTTTCTGCGAGCACTACGCCAGCGCGTTCACGGTCCTGATGCGGGCCGCGGGCATACCCGCCCGGGTGGTCACCGGCTACCAGGGCGGCGAGGAAAACCCCAACGGCGGCTACATGATCGTCCGCCAGTCGGACGCCCATGCGTGGTCGGAAATCTGGCTGCGCGGCAAGGGCTGGGTGCGTTACGACCCGACCGCGGCGGTGGCGCCGTCGCGGGTCGAGGCCGGCCTCGGGGAGTCGATGCCGGCCGGTGAACCGGTGCCCGCAATGGCCCGTCCGGGCGGCAGCCTGATGAAGAGCCTTCGGCTGAAATGGGACGCCGTCAACGCCCTCTGGAACCGGTGGGTGCTCGCCTACGGTCCGGAGCTGCAATCACGGCTGCTCGGCCGGCTCGGACTGACTTCCTGGCAGCGCAGCGCCTTGGCGCTGACCGCCGTCATGGCCGCGGTGCTGGCCATTCTCGCTTTCCTGACGCTCGGTCGCCGCACGCGGACGCCGCTCGACCCCGCCGTCGAACACTACCGCCGTCTGGGGCGCAAGCTGGCAAAGGCCGGCTTTCCGCCGCGCCCCAACGAAGGCCCGTGGGACTACTGCCGGCGTGTTTGCGCCGAGCGGCCCGAATGGCGCGCGGAGCTGGAGGCGGTCATCGGGCTGTACGTGGACCTGCGCTACGGTGTTGGCCGTGGCGACACCCGACGCCAGCGGGAGCTCCGCCAGCGAGTCGGCCGCTTTCCACCCGCATGAGCCGAGACCCGGCGACACTGACCGGGAGTTGGTATCCGGCCGCAGCTGGGCGATAGACTAAAATCCGTTCCATCGCGGCATGCCGGCACAGCCGGCGGGTTATCGTCAGCAAGGGAGAGAGTCTGCATGGCCGACTACCCCATGATCATCGGCCACCGAGGCTTTCCGGGGCGCTACCCCGAAAACACCCTCGTGGGACTGTTGGCGGCGGCCGAAGCCGGTGCCCACGGAGTGGAGCTGGACGTGCAGATCTCCGCCGACGGCGTACCGGTAGTCATCCACGACCCCGACCTGTGGCGCACCACCGGCCGACGCGGTTTCGTATTCGAGCTGAAGGCCGCGGAGCTGAAGGGCATCGGTGCCGGTGAGCCGCTGCGGTTCGGCGAACGCTATCGCGGCGAGCCGATTCCGACCCTCCACGCCGTGGCCGAGGCGTTGTCCGCGTTCCCCGGTCTGAGGGTATTCATAGAAATCAAGTGGGACGCACCGCGCCACCAGATTCCAGACGTGACCAAGGCGGTGCTGAATGCCTCGCAGCCGCTCGGCGACCGGCGCGTGGTCATCGGCTTTGACGAACGGCTCCTGCAGGAGGCCCGCTCGCTGGCCGACGTGCCGATCGGCTGGGCGTTGCGGGCCTGGGACCGGTTCCATCGCGAACGCGCCGGCACGCTGCAGCCCGAGTACCTGTTCTGCGACCGGGACTACCTGCCCCTCGCCCCGGAGCTGCTCTGGCCCGGCCCCTGGCAATGGGTCGTCTACGAGATCAACGACCGGGAAGAGGCCCGCAAGCTGGCTTCGCGGGGCGTGACGGCAGTGGAAACCGCCGACGTGGCAAGCATGCTGGACGCCGAGGCAAGCGCGGAACGATGACCGGGTGTATGTCTAGCCGGTCACGCGGCCGTGGACGCGATCCTGGCGCTCCGCCACTTCACGCACACCCGAACGGCTGGCCAGTTGCTCCAGGTCGATGCCCGCGAGGAAGGTGTAGATCTGGGCGCTCAGATCGCTCCAGAGGCAGTGGGTCAGGCATCGCTCGCCGTTCTGACAGTTCTCGCGGCCGGCGCAGCGCGTGGCGTCCACGTTTTCGTCGACGGCAACGATGATGTCGGCAATGCTGATGGCACGGGCGGGCCGCGCGAGCCGGTAGCCGCCCCCGGGGCCCCGAACGCCGCTGACCAGGTCGTGGCGGCGCAGCCTCGCGAACAGCTGTTCCAGGTAGGACAGGGAAATGCCCTGACACCGGGATATCTCCGCCAGCGTCACCGGCCGGCGGCCTTCGTGCAGGGCCAGGTCCATCATGGCCGTGACCGCGTAGCGCCCCTTGGTGGAGAGCTTCATGGCATCGCGTGACCTTCGCCCAGACAGTAGCGCAGCCAGCGATTCAGGAACCGGTTCACCTCCCAGCGCCAGCCCAGCGTACCCACCTCCGGCCTGTGGCCGCGCCGCCAAGGCGCGAATGCCGCCAGGTCCGAGTCCGGCATCACCTCGGCGACCCGGGCATCATGGTAGATGCGGACACGCAGGTTCGGCAGTACCTCGCCCCCGCTGCCGGCATGGAAATAGTGGGTCAGACCGACGCTGGTGGTGTACCGGTGGCGGTCCAGCACGCGCAGGTGCAGGTCGACGCCGTCCTTCAACCTCGAAACGGCATGGTCGGCGCCTACGCGCAGCCTGGGAGCGAGCCTCCGCAAATAGATATAGTTGGTCTCGTACAGCTCCATGAGGCTGGCGAAACTCCGCGCTGGGAGCGTGTCGAGATGGTGAGTGATTCGTTCTGCAAGCATGGCTCGATCATAGCATAGGGCCCGCCCGGTGTTGTGATGGCCCTCGGCAAACGCTGAACAATTTCCGATCAGTCCGGGCGACGAACGGAACCCTCCGCGGGGCCCCTCCTTGACGCTGGAAAATCCCCCCCGTTTTTAATACAGTCGCCGCTTCAAATGCGTCTCGTGGAGAATCGTGGTCGCGATTTCCTCGATGGAACGCGTGGTGGTGTTCACGTAGGCAATGCGCTGCTTGCGGAAAATCGCCTCCGCGCGCGCGACCTCATACTGGCACTGCCGCAGCGAAGCGTAACGGCTGTTGGGACGCCGCTCGGCGCGGATCGTCTCGAGCCGATCGGGGAGGATGGTCAGGCCGTAGAGCTTGTGACCGTGGGGTTCCAGATCGCGGGGCAATATGCCCTCGGCCAGATCTTCCTCGGTCAGCGGATAGTTGGCGGCATAGATGCCGTACTGCAGCGCCAGGTAGATGCAGGTGGGCGTCTTCCCGCAGCGGGACACGCCCACCAGGATGAGATCCGCCTGATGATAGTGGCGGGTCGTTGCCCCGTCATCGTGGTTGAGAGCGTAGTTCATCGCGTCAATGCGAACGTCATACATGGTATGATCCACCAGCCCGTGAGACCGGCCGATGGTATGGCTCGAGCGCACGTCGAGCTCGCGCTCCAGCGGCGCGATGAACGTGTCGAAAAAGTCGAATACCACGGCGTCGGCGCCGCGGATGATTTCGCGTACCTCGTCGTCAATGATGGTACTGAACACGATCGAGCGGGAACCGTTCGCCTCATTGGCGTCGCGGATCTGTCGGAGCACGGCCTGTGCCCGGGAAGGATTGTCCGTGAACGGCACGGTAACCTGCTCGAATTCGGCATCGAACTGGGTCAGCAGACTGTGGCCCAAGGTTTCCGCCGTGATGCCGGTGCGGTCGGAGACGAAAAAGACAGTGCGCTTCCCGTTCATCGGTTTCCTGGACGGCCGCAGTGCGAATGGATGACCGGTCATCGTAGCGGAAACCCGAAGCCCCGGGGAAGCATGGCGCCGGAAGCCGAGACGCGACGCAGCCTCCGGCACGCCTCTCGCGACAAGTTAGGGAGATAGAACATTGCAAGAGTACGTCGTTTGGTTCGATTCCCTGGGAATGAGTGACGTCGACCGGGTGGGCGGCAAGAACGCGTCCCTCGGCGAAATGATCAGCCACCTTGCCGCCGCCGGCGTGCAGGTCCCGGGCGGGTTCGCAACCACCGCCGACGCCTATTGGGATTTCCTTGACGAGAGCGGCCTGCGCGACAGGATCAATGCCGAGCTGGCGCAACTGGATGTGGACGACGTGGAGGCCCTGGCGGCCACCGGCGAGAAGATCCGCAACATGATCGTCGAGACACCCTTCCCGGAGCGCCTGCGCGCCGAGATCGTCAAGGCCTACGAGACCCTGGAACAGCGCGTGGGCAAGTCGGACATGTCCGTGGCCGTGCGCTCCTCCGCCACCGCCGAGGACCTCCCCGACGCCTCCTTCGCCGGTCAGCAGGAGACCTTCCTCAACGTCCGCGGGCTGGACAACGTGCTGCTGGCCATCAAGGACGTATTCGCCTCGCTGTTCAACGACCGCGCCATCTCCTACCGGGTCCACAAGGGCTTCGACCACGGCCAGGTGGCTCTCTCGGCCGGTATCCAGGAGATGGTGCGCAGCGACGTGGGCGCCAGCGGGGTCATGTTCACCATGGACACCGAGTCCGGTTTCCGCGACGTGGTGTTCATCACCGCTTCCTACGGCCTCGGCGAAACCGTCGTCCAGGGCGCCGTGAACCCCGACGAGTTCTACGTCCACAAGCCCACCCTGGAAGCCGGCCGGCCTGCCGTGCTGCGGCGGAACCTGGGCGAGAAGGCCATGAAGATGGTCTACAGCGACGACCAGGAGCACGGCAAGACGGTGAAAACCGTGGAGGTAGACCGGGCCGAACGGCTGACCTTCTCCCTCAACGACGCAGAGGTGGAAGACCTGGCCAGGCAGGCGCTGATCATCGAGAAGCACTACAACCGGCCCATGGACATCGAGTGGGGCAAGGACGGTGAAACCGGCCGGCTGTACATCCTCCAGGCGCGTCCGGAGACCGTGAAGAGCCAGGACACCGGGCAGGTGCTGCAGCGCTATCACTTGAACCGGCGCGGCGAGGTCATTACCACCGGCCGCAGTATCGGCCAGCGCATCGGCGCCGGGCGCGCCCGGGTGATCGACGACATCAAGCAGATGCACCGGGTCGAGGCCGGCGACGTGCTCATCACCGACATGACCGATCCCGACTGGGAGCCGATCATGAAACGTGCCTCGGCCATCGTTACCAACCGCGGCGGGCGCACCTGCCACGCGGCCATCATTGCCCGGGAGCTGGGTATCCCGGCCGTGGTCGGTGCCGGCGACGCCACCGAGGTGGTCAAGGACGGCACCGACGTGACGGTCTCCTGCGCCGAGGGCGACACCGGCTACATCTACAAGGGCATGCAGGACTTCGAGGTCAAGGAGATCAGCCTGGAGAACATGCCCCCCCTGCCCTTCAAGATCATGATGAACGTGGGCAACCCCGACCGGGCCTTCGACTTTGCCCACCTGCCCAACGAGGGCGTGGGCCTGGCGCGGCTGGAGTTCATCATCAACCGCATGATCGGCATTCATCCCAGGGCCCTGCTGGAGTACGACCGCCAGGCCCAAGACGTGAAGAACGTCATCGACACCCAGTCCGCCGGCTACACCGACCCCGTCAACTTCTACATCGACAAGCTGGCCGAGGGCATCTCCACTCTGGCGGCGGCGTTCTGGCCCAAGCCGGTCATCGTCCGCACGTCGGACTTCAAGTCCAACGAGTACGGCAACCTCATCGGCGGCGCTCAGTACGAGCCCGACGAGGAGAATCCCATGATCGGCTTCCGCGGCGCCTCCCGGTACCTGTCCGAGGAGTTCGCCGACTGCTTCCGCCTGGAGTGCGAGGCGCTCAAGCGGGTGCGCAACGACATGGGCCTGAACAATGTGTGGGTCATGATCCCGTTCGTGCGCACGCCGGACGAAGGCCGGGGGGTCATCGACCTGCTGGCCAAGAACGGCCTGAAGCGGGGCGAGAACCACCTCAAGGTCATCATGATGTGCGAGGTGCCCTCAAACGCGGTCCTGGCCAACGAGTTCCTGAAGCACTTCGACGGGTTCTCCATCGGCTCCAACGACCTCACCCAGCTGACCCTGGGCCTGGATCGAGACTCCGGCCTCGTGGCCGAGCTCTTCGACGAGCGCGACGAGGCCGTCAAGCAGATGCTGGCCATGGCGATCCGCGCCTGCCGCAAGGCCGGCAAGTACGTGGGCATCTGCGGTCAGGGTCCCTCGGACCATCCGGAGCTCGCCCGCTGGCTCATGGAAGAGGGCATCGAGAGCGTGTCCCTGAACCCGGACACTGTGGTGGAAACGTGGCTGTTCCTGGCCGGCGTGGAAGCGCCGACGGGCTGAAGCCGGCGCGGACGCCTGGCGCAGTGCCCGGAACGTGTCGCCTGTCCGGCGTGCCCGCCCCGCCGGAGGAGGCAGACCGTGACGAGACCGAAGGCCGTTGCCGGCACTTTCCGTCACGCACAAAGGCGAGGGCGCCGCGAGGCGCCTTTTTCGCGTCGGGGTTGTTTGCTAGTCTGCAACAACCGTTCCAGAAGGTACCCCTCCGATGTCAGCGCACAGTTTCTACCGCACTGAGGACACCCAGTACGGCGTGGACGCCGAAACGCTCTTCGGGCGGCTGCGGGAGCACCTGGACGAAGAGTCGCTCATCGTCCACGAGTCGGGCCTGCGCCCCTACGAATGCGACGGACTGGCGGCCTACAAGCAGCTGCCGGTGGCGGTGGCCATTCCCGAAGACGTGGCCCAGCTGCAGGGCGTGATGCGCGTCTGCAACGAGCTGGGCGTACCGGTCGTGGCCCGCGGCGCCGGCACCAGCCTGTCCGGCGGCGCCCTGCCCCATCCCCAGGGCGTCCTGCTGAGCCTGGCCAAGTTCAACCGCATCCTGGACATCGACGAGCCCCGGCGCTTGGCCCGCGTCCAGCCTGGCGTGCGCAACCTGGCGGTATCGGAGGCCGCGGCGCCCTACGGGCTGTACTACGCTCCGGACCCCTCTTCGCAGATCGCCTGCACCATCGGCGGCAACATCGCCGAGAACGCCGGGGGCGTGCACTGCCTCAAGTACGGGCTCACGGTTCATAACGTACTGTCGGTCAAGATGGTCACCGTGGAAGGCGAGCTGCTGGAGATCGGTTCCACGGCGCCCGACTCGCCCGGCCACGACCTGATGGCCCTCATCACGGGCTCGGAAGGCATGCTGGGCGTGGTGGTGGAAGTGACCCTGCAGCTGTTGCCCCAGCCACCCAGCAAGCAGGTACTGCTGGCGGCTTTCGACGACGTGGGCAACGGCGGCCGTGCGGTGGCCGCGATCATCGGCGCCGGCATCGTCCCGGCCGGCCTGGAGATGATGGACAATCCGGCCATACTGGCGGCCGAGGACTTCGTCCATGCCGACTATCCCACGGAGGCCGCGGCGATCCTCATCTGCGAGCTGGACGGCGCCGAGGACGAGGTCGCCGAAGCGCTGGAGAAGGTTCGCGGCATCCTCCGGGAGCAGGGCGCCGACGAGATTCGGGTCGCCGCCGACGAGGCCGAGCGCCAGCGCTTCTGGGCCGGCCGCAAGGCCGCGTTCCCCGCCGTCGGCCGTATCTCCCCGGACTACTACTGCATGGACGGCACTATCCCCCGCCGGGAGCTGGCCAACGTGCTGCAGCGCATCGCGGGGCTGGGCGAGCAGTACGGGCTGCGCGTGGTCAACGTTTTCCACGCCGGCGACGGCAACCTGCACCCGCTCATCCTGTTCGACGCCAACCAGCCGGGCGAGCTGGACACGGCCGAGGCCCTCGGGGGCGCCATCCTCGAGCTGTGCGTGGAGGTGGGCGGCAGCATCACCGGCGAGCACGGGGTCGGCACGGAGAAGATCAATCAGATGTGCGTGCAGTTCCAGACGCCGGAAATCGAGCAGTTCCATGCGGTCAAGGCCGCGTTTGACCCCACGCGGCTGCTGAACCCGGGCAAGGCCATCCCGACCCTGTCGCGGTGCGCCGAGTTCAGCAAGATGCACGTCCACAACGGCGAGCTCCCCCATCCCGAGCTGGAGCGTTTCTGAGCGAAAGACGGCATGGCAAGAGACCGAGACCTGACCGACGCCCTGGCGGCGCAGGTGGCCGAGGCCTACGAGGCCGGCCGCGTGCTGCGCATACGCGGCGGCGACAGCAAGGCGTTCTACGGCCGTGAGCCCCGGGGCGAGCCCCTGGATCTCGGCGGCCACCGCGGCATCGTCAGCTACGAGCCGACCGAGCTGGTGCTCACGGCCCGGGCCGGCACGCCGCTTGCCGAGATCGAGGCCGTGCTGGAAGAGAACGGGCAGATGCTGGCCTTCGAGCCGCCCCACTTCGCCGGCGGCGCCACCCTGGGCGGCGCTGTGGCCGCCGGGCTGTCCGGACCCCGACGGGCCCACTTCGGCGCGGTCCGCGACATGGTGCTGGGCGTGCGCTGTCTCAACGGCCGGGGCCAGCCGCTGCGCTTCGGCGGCCAGGTCATGAAGAACGTGGCCGGCTACGACCTGTCCCGGCTGATGGCCGGCGCTCTAGGCACCCTGGGTGTGCTGCTGGAGGTGTCGCTGAAAGTGCTGCCGCGCCCCCCCGCGAACCATACGCTGGTGCTTGAACGACCGCCCGCCGAGATCTTCGAGACCAGCGAGGCGTGGATCCGGCAGGGGCTGCCCCTGTCCGCCACCGCCCAGGACGGCGACCGACTGTACGTCCGCCTCTCCGGCGAGGCCCGCGCCGTCGAGAACGCCGCCCGGCACATCGGCGGGGACCGGCTCGATGATGCGCCGGGGTTCTGGCGCGCCGTGCGCGACCACCAGCACCGCTTCTTCGCCCAAGGTTCGCTGCCGCTGTGGCGGCTTGCCCTGCCGCCCGGCACGCCGCTGCCGGCGCTGGACGGGCCGCGCTTCATCGAGTGGCGCGGCATGCAGTGCTGGCAGCGCACGGAGGCACCAGCTGCACGGGTGCGCGAGATCGCCGCCGCGAGCGGCGGTCATGCCACGCTGTTCCGTGGCGGGGAAGAGGAAAGGACGGACACCTTTCAGCCCCTGCCCCAGCCCCTGCTGGATGTACACCGCCGGCTGAAATCCGCCATGGACCCCGCCGGCATCCTCAACCCCGGGCGCCTGTACGCCGAGCTCTGAATCATGCAGACCAACCTCGCCGAGTTCATCAAGGATACCCCCCAGGGAGACGAGGCGGAGCGTATCCTCCGCAAGTGCACTCACTGCGGCTTCTGCCTCGCCAACTGTCCCACCTACCGCCTGCTGGGCGATGAGCTGGACAGTCCGCGTGGGCGCATCTACCAGATCAAGCAGGTGCTGGAGGGTGCCGAGCCCACCGACAGCATCCAGCTCCATCTGGACCGCTGCCTCACCTGCCGGGCCTGCGAAACCACCTGCCCGTCGGGGGTCGAGTACGGGAAGCTGGTGGACCTCGGCCGCGAAGTCGTGGAACAGCACGTGCCGCGGGCCTGGCGCCCGCGGCTGCTGCGGGGCGGCCTGCGCTGGCTGATGCCGCGCCGATCCCTGTTTGCCGCCCTGCTCGGCGCCGGCCGCGCGGTGCGTCCGCTGCTGCCGGCGACCCTCCGTGCCAAGGTCCCGCCCCGACGCGCCCCGGGCCCCTGGCCCACAACCAGCCGCCCGCGCAAGGTGCTGATGCTGGAAGGCTGCGTGCAGCCCGCCATGGCCCCGCCCATCAACCCGCAGACTGCGGCCCTGCTGGACGGCCTGGGCCTGGAGGTGGTCCGTACGCCCGCGTCGGTCTGCTGCGGGGCGGTCAGTCAGCATCTGGGCGCACCCGACGAGGCCCGCGAGCACATCCGCCGCAACATCGACGCCTGGTGGCCGCAGGTGGAGGCCGGTGCCGAAGCGGTGGTAGTCAACGCCAGCGGCTGCGGTGCCCAGGTGGCCGACTACGGCCGGCTCATGCGCAACGACCCGGACTATGCCGAGCGGGCCGCACGCATCGCCGAGCTCTGCAAGGATCCGGTGGAGATCCTCGAAACCCACGCGGACGCGCTGCAGCCGGCCGCCGATGCTCCACTCCGAGTGGCCTTCCAGACGCCGTGCACCCTGCAGCACGGGCTGGGCCTCAACGGTCGCGTGGAGGCGATTCTGCGCAAGGTGGGCTTCGAGGTCGTAGCGGTGGCCGACGGCCACATCTGCTGCGGCTCCGCGGGCACGTACTCGATCCTGCAGCCGGCGCTCGCCGAGAAGCTCAAGCGCCAGAAGCTGGACAACCTTCAAGCCAACGCCCCGGACGTGATCGCCACCGCCAATATCGGCTGCTTGACCCATCTGAACGAAGGCGCGAGCATACCCGTCCGTCACTGGCTGGAGCTGCTGAGCGTTCCCGCGGACGACGCATGACGGGCAGCCACGGCGGTCCGCCGCCATCCGCCACGAAGGAAGACCCCATGAGCGAGGCGAAATTCCCCATACTGGTCGAGCCGGAGATCCTGGTCGGGCATCTGGGCGACAGCGATCTGCTGATCGTGGACCTGTCCCAGGCGACCACGTTCGAGCAGATGCACGTGCCCGGCGCCGTGCACCTGGACTACGCCCGCCTGATCCGTCGCGAGCCGCCGGCCATGGGCATGCTTCCCGACGAGGCGACGCTCAGCGAGGTGCTCTCTTCGATCGGTCTCGAAGCCGAGCACCAGCACGTGGTGGCCTACGACGACGAAGGCAACGGCCGCGCCTCTCGCCTGCTCTGGACCCTGGACGTGCTGGGCCACCGGGGCCTGTCGCTGCTCAACGGCGGGCTGCACAGCTGGGTCGCAGAGGGCCATCCGGTGGAATCAGGCCAGGTGGAGCCGACCCCGTCCCAGTACGAGGCCCGTTTCCGCAACCCGGATGCCGCCGCGGACAAGTCCTACGTCCTGGAGCACCTCGAGGACGAGAACGTGGCGGTCCTGGATGCCCGCTCCCCCGGCGAGTACAGCGGCGAAGACGTGCGCGCCCAGCGCGGCGGCCACATCCCCGGCGCGGTCAACCTGGAGTGGCTGCAGACCATGGACCGGGACCGGCATCTGCGCTTCAAGCCCGACGCCGAGCTGCAGGCCATGCTCGGGGAACGGGGCATCACGCCGGAAAAAGAGGTAATCACCCACTGCCAGACGCACCACCGCTCGGCCCATACCTACGTCATGCTCAAGCACCTGGGCTACGACCGGGTAAGAGGCTACGCGGGTTCCTGGTCCGAGTGGGGCAACGACCCCGATACGCCGGTGGAGAAGTAGTTCTCTAAACCTTTTTTTGGCCGCGGATGGACGCTGATTTTCGTCGCGGGGGCTCGCTAGGGTGCCAGCGCAATACTCCCCGCGCCTCGGCTTGCCCAACCCTCCATCGCCGCGGGGACGCGCCCCAACAGCCCTTCGAGTCGCCACCCCGAAGCATCGAAGCTTGTGGGAGCGCCGTCCCCGGCGCGAGTCGATGTGCGGCGACGGCACCCGCGGCCGAATTATTCCCGGGAGCAAGACGCCGGCCCAAACCCGCCGTCACTCAATCCGCGTTCATTTGCGTCCATTCGCGGCCAAAACCGGCTTTGGGTCACTCGTTCGGCAGCCCGATGAACTGCTCCCGGTAGAAGCGCAGCTCCTCGATGGACTCCCTGATGTCGTCCAGCGCCAGGTGGGTCGCGGCCTTGGAGAAGCCGGGCAGGATCTCGGGCGCCCAGCGCCGCGCCAGCTCTTTCAGGGTGCTCACGTCCAGGTTGCGGTAGTGGAAGTACTGCTCCAGCTGGGGCATGGAGCGGTGCAGGAAACGCCGGTCCTGGCAGATGCTGTTGCCGCACATGGGCGACGCGCGCTCCGGGACCCAGCGCTTGAGAAACTCCAGCGTGCGGCGTTCGGCCTCTGCCTCGTCGACGTCGCTGTGGCGCACGCGCTGGATAAGCCCCGAGCGGCCGTGCTGCTTCGTGTTCCACTCATCCATGCCGCCCAGCACGGCGTCGCTCTGATGGATCGCCAGAACCGGCCCCTCGGCGAGAACATTCAGGTCACTGTCGGTGACAATGGTGGCGATTTCGATGATGCTGTCGTTGTCGGTGTCCAGACCGGTCATTTCCAGATCGATCCAGATCAGGTTGTCGGCGGCTTGGGCCATGAGGGCTCCTTTCCAGACATTGGCGACTGCGCCGATTCTATCAAATCGCGGCCGGCCTCCCCGGCGGGCCGATTGTCTGGTCCGAAAGCGCCCGCTATGCTTCGCCTGCAATGACCGCCGCCCCCGACAATGCCCTCCATCCAGGCCTGGTGACCGTCAGTCACGGCAACACCAGCCTAGTCGAGACGCCCGAAGGCAGGCTCGTCCCTTGCCATCACCGCCGCAATCGGCCCCGGCCGGTCTGCGGCGACCGCGTCCAGTGGCGCCGGGCCGGTGCCGAAGGCGGCGTGGTGGAGTCCATCGGGGCGCGGCGCTCCCTCATCGAACGGCCGGATTTCCGGGGCCGGCCGAGGCCGCTGGCCGCGAACGTCACGACAATGGTAATCGTCGCCGCGCCGGAGCCCGGCGTGGACAACGAGCTGATTGACCGCTATCTGGTACTGGCGCGCCACCTGGACATCGAGCCCGTGCTCTGGCTGAACAAGGCGGATCTGCTGCCCCATCCGGACTTGTCCGAGGCGGATCCGGTCCTCGCCGCTTACCGAATGCTCGGCATGCCGGCCGTCGCGGGCAGCGTGAAAACAGGCCAGAGCATGGACTGGCTGCAGCGGCGTCTGCGCGGCGAAACCTCCATCCTGGTGGGCCACTCGGGGGTCGGCAAGTCCTCCCTGCTCAACGCCCTGATACCGGACCTGGAGGTCCGCATCAGCGCCCTTTCCGAAGCCAGCGGCCACGGCCGCCACACCACCACGGCCACAACGCTGTTCCATCTGCCCCACGGCGGCGATGTCATCGACTCCCCGGGCATCCGCAACTTCCGGCTCGACCACTTGGACAGGCGGGCTCTGCTGGCGGGCTTCCCGGACCTGGCACCGTTCCTCTCGGCCTGCCGCTTCGCCGACTGCCGCCACGGCGCCGAGCCGGGCTGTGCGGTGAAGGCCGCCCTGGAACGCGGCGAAATCCGCGAGGCACGGCTGGAGAGCTATCAACGGCTGCTGGGGGAAGTTCGGAACGGTTAACGAAAACCCACTGTCGATCATCGCCGTCAACCAGGCGGCCACTGCATCCGACGCCCGCCGAGCAGGTGGAGATGCAGATGGTAGACCGACTGACCGGCGGCGGCATTGCAGTTGAATACCGTCCGGTAGCCGTCGTCGGCAATGCCCTCCTGCCGAGCCAGCTTGGCGGCGAGCAGATGCATCCGGCCGATGATCCCGGCGTGCTCTTCCGTCAGGTCGTTGTGGGTGCGGACGTGGGTCTTGGGGACGACCAGGATATGCACCGGTGCCTGGGGATTGATGTCGCGGAACGCGAACAGCTCGTCGTCTTCGTGAACCTTGTCCGCGCTCATCTGGCCTTCCACGATGCGGCAGAAGATGCACTCGCTCATATCGCCTCCTTAGGGAAGGTCAATTCTCATACTCCCGGCGCCCGGCGAAAGCGTGGGACAGCGTGCCGCTGTCCACGTACTCCAGCTCCCCCCCCACCGGCACGCCGTGGGCGATACGGGAAACTCGGATGCCGTTGCTGCGAGCCATTTCAGCCAGGTAGTGGGCCGTGGCCTCGCCTTCCACGGTGGGATTGGTGGCCAGGATGATCTCCCGGACCGCGCCGGCCTCGAAACGCCGCTCCAACCGGTCGAGCCCCAGCTCCTCCGGTCCGATTCCGTCGAGCGGGGACAGATGTCCCATGAGGACGAAGTACAGGCCGGAGTAGTCCGTGGCCGCATCCAGAGCGTACACGTCCGCCGGGGTCTCGACGATGCAGAGCACGCTGCGCTCGCGCCTGACACTGGAGCAGATGTCGCACAGAGGCTCCTCCGTGAGCATCCGGCATTCTCGGCATTCACCCACGCGCTCACGGGCCGCGACCAGGGCGTCAGCCAGCCGACGGGCCCCCTGCCGGTCCCGCTGCAGCAGATGGAATGCCATCCGCTGCGCCGACTTCGGCCCCACACCCGGCAGGCAGCGCAACGCCTCGATGAGCTCCCCGATAAGCGGTGAAAACGCCATCTAATGCGTTTTGCAGCCGGCCTAGAACGGCAGCTTCATGCCGGGCGGCAGGCCCATGCCTTCGGTCATGGACTGCATCCGCTCCTGGCTGGTCTTCTCCAGCTTCTGCGCCGCATCGTTGAAGGCGGCGGCGACCAGGTCTTCCACCATCTCGCGGTCGTCGTAGACACTCTCGTCGATACTCACCCGGCGCACCTCGTGGCGTCCGGTCATGATCACCGTCACCATCCCGCCGCCGGCCTGGCCGGTAATCTCCATGTTGGCCAGCTCTTCCTGCGCCTTCTGCAGGTTCTCCTGCATCTTCTGCGCCTGTTTCATGATGTTGCCGAGTCCGCCTTTCATCGGATTGCCTCTCTTGCAGTTGGGGCATCGGGCCGCGCGGCCCGGGTGCATCTGTACCTCGCTACCGCCCAGAGTCTGGTGGCTCGGGGCGGATTTCAATCGTTCAGGGGCTCTATGGAGTCCGGAATCAGCTCCGCATCGAAGGCATCGCGCAACGCCGAGATGTTGGGATCATCCTGGATCGACTGCTCGGCGTCATGGCGGCGCCGGGCGTCCGCCGCCGCCATGACGTCCGCCGGCGTCGTGCCCTGTACCTCGGTCACCTCGATGTCCAGCCGCACGGACTGCTCGAAGTATTCGCCGAGCGCCTTCTCCAGCCGCTGGCTCATGCTTCGGTTGAGCAGATGCTCGTGACCCGGGCTGATGCGCAGCCTGATCTGGTCCGTGTCTCGCTCCACCCACTGGCAGTGCAGGGCGAGCGCGTGGGCCATGCCCGATACCGGCAATGCCGAGACCACCTCGCTCCACCAGCCGCCGTCGCCGTCCTGCGCGGGACCGGAAGCCGGCGCCTGCGCAGCCACGGTCGGCACCGGCTGCTGCGGCTCCTCGGCCACCCGCGGTGCCGGCGCCGGAGCCGCTTCCGTCGGTTGTGCCGCCCCGCGGTCACCGCCCGTTGCGCCGGGACCGGCGGACGGTTCCGCCCGGGCCGGCGGCGAAACCGGCTGCGATGCCCGGCCAGACTGGGAAACGGGCGACCGTTCCCGGCCGGCGCCCTCTTCAGGCCCGGCCGGCCTGAAGGCCAGCATGCGCAGCAGGATCATTTCGAAGCCCAGCCGGGGATCGGGTGCCCACTGGAGATCCCGCCGCCCGTTGAGTCCGATCTGGTAGAAAAGCTGCACGTCCTCGGCGCTCAAGCGCCCGGATATGGCCAGCAGCCGCTCCGCGTCAGGATCCTCCGCCCCCGGCGCCGCTTCCGGCACCGTCTTGGCAATGGCCAGTCTATGCAGCACGGTCAGCAGCTCGGCCAGGGCCTCCCCGAAATCCGGGGCCTGCTCCGCCATCCGGGCGATGACCTCAAGCAGGGTTGGACCATCCTCGCCGGCAAGCGCCTCCAGCAGATCGAACACGAAGTCCCGCTCGATGCTGCCGAGCATGGCCCGTACCTCAGCCTCCTGAAGGGCACCGCCGCCGTAGGCGATGGCCTGGTCCAGCAGGCTCAGGGCATCGCGCATGCTGCCGTCGGCAGCGTGGGCCACCCGCTGGATCGCCGCCGGCTCCGCCTGGATACCCTCCGACTCCAGCACCCGCTGCAGGTGCCCCGCGATCAGGTCCACGGGCAGCCGTTTCAGGTTGAACTGCAGGCACCGCGAAAGAATGGTGACGGGCAGTTTCTGCGGGTCGGTGGTGGCCAGCAGGAACTTCACGTGTTCCGGCGGCTCCTCCAGCGTCTTCAGCAGCGCGTTGAAGGAGTGCGACGAGAGCATGTGCACCTCGTCGATGAGGTAGACCTTGTAGCGGCCGCGCGTGGGCGCATACTGGACGTTGTCCAGCAGGTCCCGGGTATCTTCCACCTTGGTCCTGGACGCCGCGTCCACTTCGATGAGGTCGACGAACCGGCCCTCGTCGATCTCCCGGCACGCGCCGCATTCGCCGCAGGGCTCAGCGGTGACGCCCTTGGTCTCGCAATTGAGGCACTTTGCCAGGATGCGGGCCACGGTGGTCTTGCCCACCCCGCGCGTCCCGGTAAAGAGATAGGCGTGGTGCAGCCGGCCGTTATCCAGGCCGTTGATCAGCGCCCTCAGGACGTGCTCCTGGCCCGCCATCGCCTGAAACGTGCGCGGCCGCCACTTGCGGGCCAGTACCTGGTAGCTCATGGGCTCGAATCCGCATGCAGTGTCATTGGAACAATGCCCGGATTCTATCATCGGCGTGCTGATCCGGTCATAGGCCGTGCAGCCCATCGGCGGACCGTACGCGTCCATGCCGTCGGAAACGGGAGACGGGAAGCCGACAGTCGGTATGGAGGCGGCGACGCCAGCCACACCCCGGCGCCCGAGTCCACTGCTACCGCTGCTCCCTTCCGGGCCTGACGGGGTTTGCAGCTTGTCGTCGCGGGGGGACCGACGCCGCCACCATGGTGGCTTCCCGGCGGGGGCGCCGGGAGAGGGAACGGTAATGAGCGCGGGCAGGGTTGTCAATCGCCGAGGCGGGCCACGTCGACATCGACCGGTTCTCGCGTGCTCTGGTTCACGCTATCCTTGAGGCCTCATAGCCGACCGACTGAGGGGGTAACGGTGGGCGGTTTTGCACGTGCCCGGGGCATCTCCGACTGGTCAGGCCGTTTCAACGACCCTGACCTGGAAGATCACTTCCGCAGCCACGTCCGGCGGCGCACAGCCCGCCAGGCCATCACTTCCAGCCTGGTCGCGGCCGCGGTGTTCGCTGCGTTCGGGCTGTCCGACTACGCGCTGCTCGGCCAAGTGCCGGCGCTCTTCGCGCTGCTCACCGTGCGCGCGGTGGTCGTGGCCACGTGCCTGTTGGCAGTCATCGGGCTCCATAACCGCCCCGAGCTGGTGGACCGCGACTGGCCCATCAATATTCTGATAGCCGTAGGCGCCACAGCCATCATCCTGATCGTCCCGCTCCGCCCGGAGACGCTCGACACGCAGGCGCCCGCCGTCATGGTCGCGGTACTCGCGATCTACCTGTTCATGCCCAACCGAATACCCTGGATGGTCCTGCAGAGCGGTTATCTCAGCGTCGGCTTCCTGGCCGCGGCCTCGATTTTCGGCGCTCTGCCCTCGGGCACCCTTATCACCCATGCCCTGCTGCTGGCGTTCGTGAACACCGTGGGCCTCATTACCGCAATGAGACTGGCGCGGCTCCGGCGGGAGCAGTTCGAAGGGCTGCTGGAAGAACGCGAGACCAATGATCGCCTGCACTCGGAGATCGCCGCCCGGCAGCACCTCGAGCGAAGGCTCACCGAATTGGCGCGGACCGACGATTTGACCGGTCTGAACAACCGCCGTCGGCTGCTGGAACTTGCCGAGCAGTCCCTGCGCCTCACCCGGCGGGAAGGGCTGCCGATGAGCGTTTGCATAGTGGATCTCGACCATTTCAAAGCCGTCAACGACCGCCTCGGTCACGGCAGCGGCGACATCGCGCTTGCCACCGTGGCGCAGTGCTGCCTCGATGCGCTGCGCGAGTCCGATATCATCGGCCGGTTCGGAGGAGAAGAGTTCGTCATCGTGCTGCCCCGCAGCGGCCTGGACGAGGCGGCCGAAACCGCCGAGCGCCTGCGGCGGCGAGTCGCGGCGCTCCCGCTGCCGCAGCTCGTGGCCGAGCTGACAGTGACGGTCACCGTGGGAGTGGCCGAGGTCCTGCCGACCGAGCACACCATCGAGGGCGCCATGGACCGCGCCGACGAAGCGCTCTACCGGGGCAAGCGCACCGGCCGCAACCGGGTGGTTCGGGCCACGCCCGCTGCCACCACCACGGAGTAGCGAGCCTGCGATCGCAGCGGCCCCTGGCCGCCGAACAGTGGCCGCGGGCCGCCAGGGCCCAGGGCGCCGCGGGCATGCACCTCATCACGCGTCGACCGCGATGAGGCATTGAGAGCCCGACCTCGGTGGCGCTGCGCGTTCGCAGCTCTGCATGGGTCGATGATACGGGAGCCCTTCGGGGGGTCGTGCTTTGGCAGCGTGCGTTTGAAACTGGCCATGGCACCGCGCGCTTCCTGCGCCCGGTGCCATCGCTTGCGGGCTATTGATTGCCGGTTATTGCGTAGCTCATGCCTTGAAGCGGCGCCGCGCCGCTCCAATCCCGAGCAGCCCCAACCCGAGCAGCGACAGAGTGCCCGGTTCGGGGACGTCCGTCGATCCACCGCCGTCATTGGTACATGCCGGCTGTCCCGGTCCGCCACAGGTGTCCTCTCTCGCCGCGAAGTCCACGGAAAGGTCCTCAATCGAGCTGTGAGATCCTGCCAGGGCAATGTAATTGAGGAACCCACCCGTAGTCCCATCCCAGACGCTTATCTGGTTGTTAAAGATATCCGAGACATAGAAGTTGGTTCCATCGTAGGCAATGCCGGTGCCGTTGCCATGACCATTCGTATCGATGAAGCCGGCCTGATAGAGACTGCCGTCCAGGTTATAGATGTCGTACTGGTTGCCGCCGGGACGCGCATAACCGCCATCGTAACGGTTCGCGATCAGCTTGCCGTTGAAGTACTCGAGACCGTCATAGAACCCCTCTATCCCCGTCACGGTCGGATCGAGTGTGATCGTATCCAGCAACGTCCCCGTGGCAGAGACTTGATAGGCCTGGGTGGTCCCTGAATAGTCACCAACCCAGAAGTCGGTTCCGTCGAAGGAAATTGCCTGCAGCCCGGAGGCACCGGCAATGGAAAAGGCAATGCCCAGATCCGCGTTGGTCGAGGCACTTCGCTTGTACACATCGCCGCTGTTCGCAACGGTATAGTAGACGGTGTCGCCGACCACTACGATGCCGCGCCCGTTGCCCTTGTCCTGCGTAAGCGTGACCGTCTGTGCGCCGCTGGTCGGATCAAAAGCCCCCATGTCACTGCCGGCGCTGTTTTCCCAAATCACCAGTGCCTGGGCTGTAGTACTCAGCCCGATGAGGCTACCGGCGACCACTGCAACAGCCGCTGTCCCGAATCGTGTTTTCATTGTCCACCTCTCAAACCCCGCTTAGGGTTGTTATTGGCAGAGGGTAGATTCCTTGTTCCGCTTCTCGACTGGAGATGAAGCCGCGCCGGCACCTCCTTGCCTGCCGCGACTGAACTGTCTATGCATAAGCCGGACCAGCCTTGAACGTCTGGCATTTCGCTCCTTAGCATTCAATAGGTTACATATAACTTATTGTGTATGCAGAATTTTGCACCGCCCTTTCCCCTCAAAACTGTAATGAACGCCGACAGTGGCGCTCGAATACTGGTTCGGGAATGTGCGGAAATTCTCGTTACTGAATGAGCAGCCATCGATCCACACATCGAAATTGTCCAATCGGGGATTAACTCGGGGGCGTCGGGGCCGCGGCAGAGCTTGAGATTTGCGGTGCCCGCGCCGTTTGCCGACTAGCCGCGGCGGCCGAGAAATGAGCTGTAAGTATTTCCTGCAGCGTCAGGCAGTCGATCACAATTCGGCCCGACCTGCCGGTCGGTTGCCAAGCGCCGGCCGAATGCCGCATCAATGTCCGGCGTGAAGATCGATCTTCCGGTATTCGTGTATATCGAACGTCCCGAGTCGAACCATCATCCGTTCGATCCGGAGGTTCGAATCCCCGGGGGTTCCACAAACGCAAAAGGGGCCGCCCTGACGGGCAGCCCCTTTGTCGTATGGCGGAGAGGGAGGGATTATTCGCGGCTGCGCCGCTCACCCTTCGGGCCGCCGCCGCTGCTGCGGCGGCGTTCAACCGCGCTGTGCGCGGTTAGTCGAACCGATTATCTGTTTGTACCGAGGGTTCGAATCCCGACGTCCTGCATACGAAAAAGGGGCCGCCCTGACGGGCAGCCCCTTTGTCGTATGGCGGAGAGGGAGGGATTCGAACCCCCGGATCCCGGTCAGGGATCTCTCGATTTCGAGTCGAGCCCGTTCGACCACTCCGGCACCTCTCCAGATTGTCAGCTTCGATCCTGCGTCGAAGGTACTGCTTCCCGCCCCCTTGCGACTGGTCAGGCCAGCATTCAACCGGTCATCGAGACCGCTTGAATACCGAGGGAGGGATTGATTCGGGCCTACGGCCCTCACCCTCCGGGCGCCGTCGCTGCGCTCCGGCGTCTAAGCTGGCTGCACCAGCTTAGTCGAACCCCCGGATCCCGGTCAGGGATCTCTCGATTTCGAGTCGAGCCCGTTCGACCACTCCGGCACCTGTCCTGATTTTTCCGGTCAGCACCCCCAGGTCGGTCGGCATCCGGGTGAGCGAAAATGCTCGGTTCGTGACCGGACGCGTAGTCTACAATAAACCTCCTGTGTTGACGAAGGGGTGTTCGACGCCCGATGAAGCGATCTCACGCACGGTTCAGCTTTGCCGTTATCGTGGCGGTGCTGTGCCTGCTGGCCTGGTCCGGGTTCCTGCGCAAGCCGGGACATCTGGAGCGGATCGAGAACAGCGGCACGCTGACCATCGTCACCCGGATGGGGCCGGATACCTACCACCGGACCAATGACGGCCCCAGCGGGCTGGAATACGACCTGGTCCAGCGCTTCGCCAAGCAGCTGGGTGTGAAGCTGAAGATCCGCGTTGCCCCCAGCGTCGACGAGGCGCTGAACATGGTGATGTCGGGTCAGGCCGACCTGGCGGCGGCCGGCGTCGGCGTCACCGATGAGCGGGAGCAGCGTTATCGGCTCACGGACCCCTATATGAGTGTGCATCCGCAGCTCGTCTACCGCGCCGGTGACAGCGCACCGAAGGATCTGGACGCGCTGGTGAAACAGTCCCTGCGGGTCGCCGTGAACCCCGGTCAGCTCGCCTATCTGCACCAGGCGCGGGACAAGGATCTGGACGGCATCCACTGGCAGGTCGACGACAGCGGCGCGGAAGACATCCTCTACCGGGTCTGGAACGGCGAGCTCCGCTATGCGGTGGTGGACTCCAACGAGGTGCTGCTGAGCCGCCACTTCTACCCGGAGCTGCGCGTGGCCTTCGACATGGGCGGCGTCAAGCCCCTGGCATGGGCATTCTCACCGGACAGCGACGGCAGTCTCTACCGCAACGCCCAGGCGTTCTTCGCCTCCCTGGAGCGGAAGGGCACCCTGGCCCGGCTCCAGGAGCGCTACTACGGGCATCTCGACCAGTTCGACTACGTCGGCACCCGTGTCTTCATGCGGCACGTGGCGGGACGGCTGCCGAAGTACCGCAAGGACTTCAAGAAGGCGGCGGACAAAGCCGGTCTGGACTGGCGGTTGCTCGCCGCCATCGGCTATCAGGAGTCGCATTGGAATCCGAGCGCCGTCTCCCCCACCGGGGTGCGTGGGGTCATGATGCTGACCCGGGACACGGCAGCCCACGTCGGCATCGACAACCGGGTCGACGCCAGCCAGAGCATCCTGGGCGGCGCGCTGTACTTCGCCCGGGTCAAGGAGAAGATCCCCGAGCGCATCCCGGAGCCCGTCCGCACCTGGTTCGCCCTGGCCGCCTACAATGTCGGCTTCGGCCACCTGGAGGATGCCCGCATTATCACCGAAAGCCAGGGGGCGGACCCGGATGCCTGGGTGGACGTCAAGAAGCGGCTGCCCCTGCTCAGCCACAAGAAGTGGTACGAGCATACCGAGCATGGCTACGCCCGCGGCTGGGAGCCGGTGCGCTACGTGGAGAACGTGCGGCGCTATTACGAGCTGCTCGTGCGCATTACCCAGCCGGGGCTGATGACGGTGGACGGAGACACCGCCAGGGGCAACGCACGGGAACCTCCCGAGCAGACCCGCGGCATGCGCCTGGGTGACGCGGTCGAATCGGCGTTCTGAGCGCCGGCAAAAGTCTATCCGGCCGCGCCGGCGGCGTTGAGCGCCTGGTCGATGTCCCAGAGTATGTCGTCCAGCGTCTCCAGCCCCACTGACAGCCGGATCATGTCCGGCGGCACGCCCGCGGCGATCTGGTCCTCTTCCGAGAGCTGCCGGTGCGTGGTGGAGGCGGGATGGATGACCAGGGTCTTGGCGTCGCCCACGTTGGCCAGATGACTGAGGAACTGCACACTCTCGATGAAATTGACGCCGGCATCCTGCCCGCCCTTGATCCCGAAGCTGATGATGGCCCCCGCCCCCTTCGGCAGGTACCGGTCCGCCAGAGATCGATAGGGGCTGTCCTCCAGCCCGGCGTAGCGCACCCAGGAGACGCCGGGATGGGCCGCGAGGAACTCGGCAACCCCCTGGGCGTTCTCGCAGTGGCGCTCCATGCGCAGCGACAGCGTTTCCAGCCCCTGGAGGAACAGGAACGCGTTCATCGGGGCCAGGGTCGGCCCCATGGTCCTCAGTGTCTCGGTGCGGCACTTCATGGTGTAGCCGAAGTCGCCGAAGGTCTCGTAGAAGCGGATGCCGTGATAGCCGGCCGACGGTTCCACCATCCCCGGGAAGTTGCCGTTGTCCCACGGAAACTTGCCCGACTCGACGATGACGCCGCCGATGGCGGTGCCGTGACCGCAGATGAACTTGGTGGCGGAGTGCACCACGATGTCCGCGCCGTGATCGATGGGCCGGCACAGGTTCGGCGTGGCGAGGGTGTTGTCGATCATCAGCGGAATGCCCGCCTCGTGGGCCACCTCGGCCACCGCCTCGATGTCCAGCACGTTCCCCAGCGGGTTGCCGATGGTCTCGGCGTAGAGCACCTTGGTCCGGGATGTGATGGCGCGACGGAAGTTCTCCGGGTCGTGGGGATCGACGAATTGGGTGCCGATGCCCAGCTTGCGGAAGGTCACGTCCATCTGGCTAAAGGTGCCGCCGTAGAGTGTGCGCGCCGCGACGATCTCGTCGCCCGCCTCGAGCAACGTCAGCAGCGCCACCGTCTGGGCCGCCATCCCCGACGCCACGGCCACCGCCGCGCGACCGTTCTCAAGGGTGGCCATGCGCTCCTCGAACACGGCGTTGGTGGGGTTCATCATGCGGCCATAGATGTTGCCGAAGGTCTGCAGGTTGAACAGGCTGGCCGCGTGATCGGTGCTGTCGAACACGTAGGAGGTAGTCTGGTAGATCGGTGTCACGCGCGCGCCCGTGGCCGGGTCGGGCAGCTGCCCGGCGTGCAGGCACAGGGTTTCGAAGCCAAATTTACGGTCTGCCATCACAAGCCTCAGTCTGTTGTCGGATGCCGCGCGGCGATCAGTACGGGAGGTAGCGGGAGCGTTTCGCCGAGATCACGCCGGTGTTGACGCCGACGAAGCCCAAGCCGCCGAACAGCCGCGCGTACTCGATCTTCATGCAGCGGTCCATGATCACGTCCAGACCGGCGGCACGCGCCTTGGCGGCGGCCTCCTCGTGGACCACGCCGATCTGCATCCAGACCACGCGGGCGCCGATCTCGATGGCTTGGTCCACCAGCGCGGGCACCTCTTCCGGGCGCCGGAAGATGTCCACCACATCCACTGGACCTGGCAGATCCGACAGGTTGGCATAGCTCTTCTGGCCCAATACCTCCGTCTCTGCGGGGTTCACGGGCGTCACTTCATAGCCGTGGTCGAGCAGGTATTTCGCGGCGAAATGGCTGGGCCGGTACCATTTTCCGGACAGGCCCACGACGGCGACGCGGTGGTTGTCTTTGAGAATCCGGCGAATAGTGGATATATCGGTCATCCGCTCACCCTGTATGGAGGTACCTATATGCCGTTATAGTGAATGTTGCGCACTCCAGGAAAAAACGCGATGTTCGCTTGGACGACGGGGCTGTATTCTCCAGGACCACGTGTACAAATGAAAGTGGCACGAACGGCGGGCGGAGGTTAAGGACCGTCGCGCACCCTAAAATAAGGCCATTACCTCGAATGCGTTGGCTCACTCGACCGATGGCAGGGAAAAGCCTCAGCCGTCTGCACGTTGCCGATCCCATCACCGGTATCGGCAAGCGGCTCGGCAGAAGTGAAACGGAGCGAGGGGGAATATTACTGCCCCGGTTAACGCCAGACAGGAAGCTTCCTACCGCCGCCAAGGCAGATTGGGAGCATCACGGCTTGCGGGAAAGAATCGCATCCCCACGCCGTGCAACGCCAGACACAGGATGGGAACGGGCACTTCGTGGCAACGGTTCATAGTCTAAGTAACCTGGTTGTCTTTCGAAACAGTCAGGGGATACAGGCGCGAGGGTCGCTGCTGAAGCTCTCTCGGACCACGCTCATACTCGAGGTCTACAACCCATACTCGATCGTCCAGCTGAGCGAGGTCCTGCATGACCTGGAGGTCCGCAGCGGCCAACGACTGATATATCAGGGTCGGGCGGTAGTGACCAACCTGGTCAACACCGGCCTGATGCTGATCGTGTCGGTGAGACTCATCGACAACTGGTCGGACCTCGCGGGCCTTTTCGAGGATCCCACACGGGTGAATCAGGAGGTCGGCGCCTTTATCGAGGAGTGGACCCATTCCAATCGCGTGAGGCCGCGCTTTCAGCTGGCCGTCTCGGAGCTGCGTTCCTTTCTCACGGAGCTCAACCGCTGGCTGGAGCACGTCGACGTGCAGATGGACGAGGGACACGGATTCAACCGGGAAATCGTCGAGGCCCTATCGGAACCGGTCATTCCGAAGCTCTCTGCGATGTTCGACGACTTCGAGGACGCGGCGGACGAGGTTGAAGAAGAGGAACGTACCGCCCACGAACGCTACGTTCAGCGGGACCTGCATCCCCTGCTGCTGCGGGCGCCTTTCGTGCACAGGGCCTTCAATAAGCCGCTCGGCTACGCGGGCGACTACGAGATGGTCAACATGATGCTGCGTGACCCCTTTGAGGGGCCGACCACTTACGCACGAATCATCAACGCCCTGTACCTTTACGCGGGCCCCCCCACAGCTCACCGCAATCGAATCGACATCCTGCTCGAGTGGCTGCACACCGAGTTCCACAAGGCGGAGGAACGGGGAGCCATGCTCCAATGCCTCAACGTCGGCTGCGGTCCGGCGGTGGAGTTGCAGCGGCTCTTCCGGACCGACCGTGCGGCTGAACGCTGCAGCTTCGAGCTGATGGATTTCAACGAGCAGACTCTGGCCTACACGCGCGGTGTGCTCGACGAAGCCTGTGAGGAAGGCGGCATCCACCCGGATATCGCCCTCGTTCACGAGTCGGTGCATCATCTGCTGAAGACCGCGTCCAAGGGGGACGACGGTCAGCGCGACAGCCGCTACGACATCATCTACTGTGCCGGCCTGTTCGACTATCTGTCAGACAAGATCTGTTCTCGCCTTCTGCATCTATTCTATCAATGGACCAAACCTGGAGGTCGCGTACTCGTCACGAACGTTCATCCGAGCCATTCATCCCTGCACGCCATGGAATACATCCTGGAATGGCATCTCATTTACCGGGATGAATCCAGAATGTGCGGCCTAGTACCGGATGAGTGGCCTCGAGAGGCTTATCGTGACCCCACCGGCATCAACATATTCATGGAGCTGCAAAAGCCTCAACAGAACGATGGTTGAAGTAGCCGAAGTCAGAGAGGCCTACAAGCACGCCGATCGGCGTACCCGCGTGTGGGAGTCGAAGATCGGCTGCATGGTGACATTGCTCCTGATGCCGGCGGGTATTTCTCTGGACTACATGATCTATCCCCAGCACCTGCAGGAGTTTCTGCTGCTGCGGCTGGGTTACGACGCCTTTCTGTCGGTGATGCTGGCGCTGCATTTTACCGAGCTCGGCCAGCGCCATATTCGCCTGATCACGTTCACGTGGCTGCTGGCCGCCCAGGCCACCATCGCTTACATGATATTCGCCACCGAGGGATATCAGTCCACCTATTACGCCGGGCTGAATCTTGCTTTGCTGGCGGTGGGCATACTGTTGCCGACTTCCGTCCCGGAAGCCACGGCTTTCAGTGTCTCCACCGTCGCGCTCTACATTGCGAGCGGCTACGCTCACCAGGGGCCGTCAATCGAATCGGACATCATTTATAACAACCTGTATTTTCTTGTTCTTACTGCCATTACCTGTGTCACCGGCGTCTTCCTGACCTCCCGCAGGCGTTTTTCGGAATTCCGCTTGAGTTATGAGCTCGACGAGCGCAACAAGGAGCTGGCTGAGCTCGACCGCCTGAAATCGCAGTTCATCGCCAACATCAGCCACGAATTCCGCACGCCTCTGACGCTCATACTCGCGCCCATCGACGACCTGCTAACCCGCTACTCCGCTTTTCCCGGCGCTATCGTGGACAAGCTGCGGATCATGCGCAGCAACGCCGCCCGGCTGCTGACCCTCGTCAACGACTTGCTGGAAGTCATCAGGCTGGAAGAGGGCGGGCTGAAGCTGGAACGACGACCGATCAACGTCACCTCGCTCCTGAACAGCATCTACAACGCAATGCGCCACCTTGCCGACTCGCGCGCCATTGCGTTCCACAACGAGCTCCTGGCGAAGCCATTGTGGGTCGCCGCGGATCAGGGAGCCCTGGAAAAGGTCTTTTTCAACGTGCTCAGCAATGCCTTCAAATTTACATCAGAGGGCGGCGGTGTCACGGTCTCCAGCACGGTGGAGGACGGCGCATTCCTCGTCAGATTCACCGACACCGGTATCGGCATATCGAGCGCCGACTTGCCCTACGTATTCGACCGTTTCCGGCAAGCCGACAGCTCGGCGACGCGGCGGTACCCGGGCACGGGGTTGGGCCTGGCGCTGGTGAAGGAGCTCACGGAGCAGTTCGAGGGACAGATCATGATCGACTCCTCCAAGGGAAAGGGAACCCAGGTAACCATTAGCTTGCCGCTGCTGGCGGACGGCGCATGGCCCAAAGGTGCGGAGGAAACGGAGGATGTGCGGCAGGAGGCATTGCCGAGTCAGTGGCTGCGTCTCGCGGCGGAAACCAACGCCCCGGCATTGGGAGCGCGCGACGAGATGGCCGCGGTCGACGGTCCCCAGGATGATGTCGCAACGGTGCTCGTCGTCGACGATGAACCGGACATGCGGCACTATCTCGTGGATCTGCTCAACAGCGAGTACCGGGTCGTGGTCGCGCGGGACGGCCAGGAAGGCCTCGACCTGACCGAGCAGTACCGTCCGGAACTGGTCGTCCTCGATCTCATGCTGCCGGAGATTGACGGACTGGAGGTCTGCCGGCGCATCAAGCAGAATCCGGAGCTGCGCGCGTCCCGGGTCATTCTGCTAACCGCCCGGGCCGACGAACCCTCCAAGCTGACCGCCCTCGAAAACGGCGCGGACGATTTTCTGACGAAGCCCTTCAGCGGCATCGAGGTACAGACCCGCCTGCGCAATCTCCGCAACGCCGCCGAGCTCGAATACGATCTGCACCGCCGCAACAAGGACCTTCAGGATGCGCTCAGTGAGCTGCGCGACACGCAGAACAAGCTGGTTCACAGCGAAAAGCTGAACGCCCTCGGCCGTCTATCGGCGGGACTGCTGCACGAGATCAACAACCCGCTGAACTACACGCTGACGGCACTGGAGCTGGCGAAAACCGATCCAGCGGTGGAGCAGGACGAGGAGCTCAAGGATACGCTCGACGATATCGACAACGGGATGCAGCGCATCCGCGGCATTGTCAGCGAGCTCCGCGCGTTCGCTTACCCATCGAGGGGAGATCAGGCGGACTTCCTGCTCTCCGAAGCAATTGACAGCGCGCTGCATATCCTGGCCCACGAGGCACGGGGTGTGACCGTACGCAATGAGATCAGCGCCGACTGGACCGCGTGCGGATCCCGAAATCATGTCACTCAGGTCCTCGTAAACCTGCTGTCCAACGCCATCAAAGCGACCCAGGCCGTCTCCGGGCAGCGTCAGGGAGAGATCGTGCTGAGCGCCGAGCGGCGGGAGGATCGCCTCCACGTCACGGTGCGGGACAACGGTCCCGGGATTCCGCCCGAGGCGCTCGAACGGGTATTCGACCCGTTCTATACCACCCGGGAGGTAGGCGAAGGTATGGGCATGGGGCTGAGCGTCTGCCAGACAATCATCCGCAACCACGATGGCGAGCTGGTCGCCCGCAGTGAAGAAGGCGCGTGGACGGAGTTCACCTTCGATCTGACACTCAAGGAGCCCGCATCCCGGCGGGGTGAATCGGAACAAGCATCAGAGGCGCTTCAGGATGAGCGTACCGCGTAGTGCACCGATCGTGCTGTTCGTCGACGACGAGCAGCTTGCCAGGAAGTACTTCGAGCGCGCATTCAGCCGCGAGCTGAACGTGCGCACCGCCGCCAGCTCGGATGAGGCGCGGGGAATTCTCGAACGTAACGGGGACGAGATCGCGGTGCTAATGACCGACCAGCGCATGCCGGCGGGCGACGGGGTATCGCTGCTCAGCGAGGTCAAGGACACCTACCCCCATATCGTGCGGCTGCTCACCACCGCGTACACGGACATCGAGGACGCGGTGTCCGCCGTCAATCGCGGGGAGGTGTGGCGCTACATCACCAAACCCTGGAAGCTGGAGGATCTGCGAGCCGAGCTGAACGCGGCCATGGAGCTGTTCCGGTTCCGGGCCTACGAGCAGGCACTCCTGCGGGAACGCCGGCGCAGCATGCTGCTGGTGGCGAGCCATATCGCGCACGAGATGCGCACGCCCCTGCGCAGCATCCGCTCGGCGGCCGGCGGCATCGAACGCTATCTGCCGCGGCTGCTGGAAGGCCACGACTGGGCAGCCGGCGCCGGCGCCGAGATCGAGCCGCTTAGCGAGCAGCACCGCCGGGCGCTGGAGGGGGCCGTCGCCAGTGTCCAGCGGGTGGTGGACCGCGCCAACTCGGTCATCGACGTGCTGCTCGCCAACTGCGGCGCCCAGCGCATCGACTCGACCGTCTTCGAGTCCTGCAGCATGCACGAGTGCGTGGACATCGCGCTGCAGGATTTTCCCTTCACCGAACGCGAAGGCCAGGCGGTGCGCTGGGACGGCGGCCCCGACTTCCGCTTTCACGGCTCTACGAGTCTCATGGTGTTCGTCCTCCACAACCTCCTGCGCAACGCCTTGCGCGCCATCGCCGCCGCCGGCCGGGGCAGCGTCCAGCTGTGGACGAACAGCCACGGCGACGTCAACAGCGTCCACGTCAGGGACACCGGCACCGGCATAGACCCGGAGGTGCTCCCCAAGATATTCGACGATTTCACCAGTTTCGCCGATGATCAGCGCGGGGTGGGCATCGGCCTCGGGTTCTGCCGCAAGGTACTGACCAGCTTCGGCGGACATATCGAGTGCCACAGCGAGAAGAACACCTACACACAATTCGATCTTTGGCTGCCCGGAAGACTTGATGGGTAGCCGCACGTCAAAGCGGGCATGGGCACGATGAGCGATACCAGTACGAACACCAACTCCGAGTTCTCGGTCCTCTACGTCGACGACGAAGAGATGGCCCTGAAATATTTCCAGCGTTCCGTCGGCCGGGATTTCACCGTGCACACGGCATCCGACGTGGAGGCCGGGCTGTCGATTCTCGCCGCCCACGGCGACGGGATCGGGGTGCTGATCACCGACCAGCGCATGCCGGGACAAAGCGGCGTCGACCTGCTCAAACAGGTCCGCCTGCGCTGGCCCCATATCGTCCGGCTGCTCACCACGGCCTACGCCGACCTGGACGACGCCATCGAGGCCGTCAACCGCGGCGAAATCTTCCGCTACATCACCAAACCCTGGGACCTCAAGGCCCTGCGCGCCGAGATCAATCAGGCCATGGAGATCTTCCGCCTGCAGCGCGAGCACGATGCGCTGATGCGCGAAAAGCTCAGTGTCTGGCAGCGGCTCATACAGCTCGGCCGGGTGCGCGACCTGGTGATCATGGGCGGGAGCTTCACTCATTTGCGTCACGGCGAGAACGCAGTCGAGGCCTACCTGACCGATCACCTGGCGCCCGCCGAGCGCGGCGACCTGGCCTCACCCGCCCATCTCGACCTTTGGGGGCTGACGGAGAGAGAAATCGACAGGACCCTGGCCTTCGTTCGCGAGGTGGTGGACCGGACCGCCGACAGCGCCCGCCGCGACGAACGCTTCGATACGGACGTCGATGCCCAGGGGCTGCTGCGGCTCGGCGGTGAGGCCTTCCGCGCGGTTGAAGCCGACGGCCACGCGCCGAAGATACGCGTGGCCGAAGCGGCCGCGGCGGTTCTGCTGGCCGAGCTCGGCGCCCTGGGCGGCATAGACTCCGTCAAGGCCGGCGCGGCAGCGGAAGGCATCGCCCTGACCCTGACCCTGAGAGGTAGCGCCGACGTTCCGACGCGCGGCGGGCTCACCGCCCGCAAGGCCGCCGGCCTGCTGACCGCCTATCTCATGGCCTATCATCACGGCGGCAGCCTCCGCCGGCAGGCCCGGGATGCGGGGCAAGCCTACGTGCTCACTTTGCCTGCTGATCCGGCCCGTGTCTCCCTGGACCCGCCCCGGCAGGGTTGGCTCGAATCGCTGCTGGTCCGCCTTGAGGGCTGGGACTGACGGGGCGCGGCGGCAGCCGTGAAGTGGACCGCTCAGAGACCGTCGGAGCGGCGGCGTCTGGCCCGGAAGAAGGTCCGCAGCATCCCGCCGCACTCCTCCGCCAGCACGCCGCCGACGATCTCCAGGCGGTGGTTGTGGGTCGGCCCGGCGGCCAGATCGAATGCGCCGCCGCAGGCGCCCGTCTTGGAGTCGTGGGCACCGAAGACTACCCGCCGGACCCGCGCGTGGATCATGGCCCCCACGCACATGGCGCAAGGCTCCAGGGTGACGTAGACGGTGGTACCGGGGATGCGATAGGCGCCCAGCGCCGCGGCGGCCTGCCGCAGGGCGACTATCTCCGCATGGGCCGTGGGATCGCGGCTGGAGATGGGCTGGTTCCACCCCTCGCCCACTACACGCCCTTCATGGACCACGACCGCGCCCACCGGCACTTCGTCCCGCTGCTCGGCCACCACGGCCAGCGCCAGCGCACGGCGCATGAACTCGGCGTCGCGCTCCTCCACCATGGGCGCCGCCGCCCTACTCCCACTCGATGGTGGCGGGCGGCTTGCCCGAGATGTCATAGACCACCCGGGAGATGCCGTCGATCTCGTTGATGATCCGCCGCGAAACGTGGTCCAGGAAGTCGTACGGCAGCTGGGCCCAACGTGCGGTCATGAAGTCAATGGTTTCGACCGCCCGCAGCGCCACCACGTATTCGTACCGGCGCCCGTCGCCCGTCACGCCCACCGACTTGACCGGGAGGAACACGGCGAATGCCTGGCTGACCCGGTCGTAGAGGCCGGCGGCACGCAGCTCCTCGATAAAGATGGCGTCGGCCCGGCGCAGCGGATCCGTGTAGCCCTTGCGCACCTCGCCCAGAATGCGTACGCCCAAACCGGGCCCGGGGAACGGATGGCGGTAGACCATCTCCGAGGGCAGGCCCAGCTCCAGTCCGATTCTGCGCACCTCGTCCTTGAACAGCTCCCGCAACGGCTCAAGCAGCTTGAGGTTCATCTTCTCCGGCAGCCCGCCCACATTGTGGTGGGATTTGATCACGTGGGCCTTCCCGGTCCTCGCGCCCGCCGACTCGATGACATCCGGGTAGATGGTCCCCTGGGCCAGCCACCGCACGTTGGTGAGCTTGCCGGCCTCCTCGTCGAATACGTCGATGAATGTGTTGCCGATGATCCGCCGCTTGTCCTCCGGATCCTCCACTCCTTCCAGCCGGCCGAGGAAGCGGTCCTCGGCGTCCACGTGGATGACGTTGACCCCCATGTGGCGGGCGAAGGTGGCCATGACCTGCTCGCCCTCGTCCAGCCGCAGCAGCCCGTTGTCGACGAACACGCAGGTCAGCTGGTCGCCGATGGCCTGGTGCAGCAGCGCCGCCGTGACCGAGGAGTCGACCCCGCCGGACAGACCCAGCAGCACGTTGTCGTCACCCACCTGCTCGCGGATGCGCTCGATGCTGTCGGCCACGATGTTGCCCGGCGTCCAGTCGCCGGGGCACTCGCAGATCTCCAGCACGAATCGCTCCAGGATGCGCTTGCCCTGGGTGGTGTGAGTGACCTCGGGATGGAACTGAAGCCCGTACCAACGGCGCCGGTCGTCGCCCATGCCCGCGATGGGCGCGCTGTCCGTGCTCGCTATGACCTTGAATCCCTCGGGCAGCTCCGTGACCCGGTCGCCATGGCTCATCCAGACGTCCAGCAGGCCGTAGCCTTCGGGGCTGGCATGATCCTCGATGTTGCTGAGCAGCTTTGAGTGCCCGCGGGCCCGGACCCGGGCGTAGCCGAACTCCTTGTGACCGGACGGCTCCACGTGCCCGCCGAGCTGTGCGGCCAGCGCCTGCATCCCGTAGCAGATGCCCAGCACCGGCGCGCCCATGTCGAACACCGGCGCCGGGATCCGCGGCGTGTCGGCGAAGCGTACGGATTCCGGCCCGCCCGAGAGGATCACCCCGCTTGCGCGGAACGCGGCGATCTCTGCCTCCTCGGCATCGCAGGGCAATATCTCGCAGTACACGCCGGCCTCGCGGACTCGGCGCGCGATCAGCTGCGTGTACTGGGAACCGAAATCGAGAACCAGGATCTTGTGGGCGTGTATGTCGTGCGCCATTACGGTATCACTTCCGCCGAAAGCCGATTACGATCCGCGTCGCCACGGATAGCGGCGTAGGATACCGCATTCGATACACACTGATGAAACGCGTGACGTTCCACCCCTGCCGGACCCTCCGTCTGCCGCGATCCGGCTGGTGGGGTCAGGCAGATTTTAGCCACAGATGAACACGGATAAACACAGATTAACGCGAGTCTGTGTCACGATTAGGCTGTAGGGCCAATCGATACTGGCAGGTCTTCTTTCGACAATAGACTCGCAACGGCGACGTCGCCCCCGCGACCCAATCTGACCGCCGCGGGAGCGGGCCATGGCCTCGATTCCCGATCGATCACGCCTTGCGGGCGCTCCTGCAACAGATGCAGGCCGGAATGATGACCGAAAAGGCCTGTTTAACGCTTCGCTTGTCCCGGCGTACGTTCTCAATGCCGACCCGAACGCGGATCGATCTGTGTCTATCTGTGTTCACCTGTGGCTAAAAACAAAAACAGGCCCGCAAGGGCCTGTTTTTCGGAAACACCCAACCCTGTTCAGTCGATCCGGTAGTTGGGCGCTTCCTTGGTGATGCTGACGTCGTGGACGTGGCTCTCGCGCATGCCGGCGTTGGTGATGCGGGCGAACTCCGGCCGGGTGCGCATCTCCTCGACCGTCCGGCAGCCCACGTAGCCCATGGACGCGCGGACGCCGCCCATCAGCTGGTGGACGATGGAGACGAGGCTGCCCTTGTAGGGCACGCGGCCCTCGATGCCTTCGGGGACAAGCTTGTCGACGCTCTCCGCACCCTCCTGGAAGTAGCGGTCCGACGATCCCTGGGTCTGCGACATGGCGCCCATGGAGCCCATGCCGCGGTAAGACTTGTAGGAGCGGCCCTGGTAGAGCTCCACTTCGCCGGGGGCCTCCTCGGTGCCGGCGAACATGCTGCCCACCATCACCGAATACGCGCCGGCCGCCAGGGCCTTGGCCATGTCGCCGGAGAAACGGATACCGCCGTCGGCGATCAGCGGCAGGCCGGTACCCCGCAGGCCCTCGACCACGTTGTGAATGGCGGTGATCTGCGGCACCCCCACGCCCGCCACCACCCGGGTGGTGCAGATCGACCCGGGGCCGATACCGACTTTCACCGCATCGGCGCCCGCCTCGTAGAGGGCTCGGGCCGCGTCGGCGGTGGCGATGTTGCCGGCGATGACCTGAATGTCGGAATAGTGGTGCTTGATCCAGCCGACGCGCTCCATGACGCCCTGGCTGTGGCCATGAGCCGTATCCACGACGATCACGTCCACCCCGGCCTCCACCAGCGCCGCCACCCGGTCCTCGGTGCCGGCTCCGGTGCCCACGGCCGCCCCGACCCGCAGCCGGCCGTGGTCGTCCTTGCAGGCGTTCGGGTAGTCCTGGGACTTCTGGATGTCCTTGACCGTGATCATGCCGCGCAGGGCGAAGTTCTCGTTGACCACCAGCAGCTTTTCGATCCGGTGCTTGTGCAGCAGCTCGAGGATCCGCTCGCGGTCGGCGCCTTCCTCGACGGTCACCAGCCGGTCCTTCGGCGTCATTGCCACGGTGACCGGCTCGCCGAGGCGGGTCTCGAAGCGCAGGTCCCGACTGGTGACGATGCCCACCAGCTCCTCGCCCTGGACCACCGGCACCCCGGAAATGGACTGCGACTTGGTCAGTGCCAGCACGTCGCGGATGGTCGTGTCCGGGCTGACGGTGATGGGCTCCTTGATGACCCCGCTCTCGAACTTCTTCACCCGCCGCACCTCGAGCGCCTGCTGCTCGGCGGTCATGTTCTTGTGGACGATGCCGATGCCCCCCTGCTCGGCCAGTGCGATCGCCAGCCGGCCCTCGGTTACCGTGTCCATGGCGGCGGACACCAGCGGTATGTTGAGGGCGATGTCGCGGGTGAGCTGCGTGGATAGATCCACGTCCCGGGGCAGCACGTTGGAGTGGGCCGGGATCAGCAGTACATCGTCGAATGTAAGGGCTTCCTGAGCAATTCGCATACGGCTAGGCACCTTGGGGTGTGGAGGCTGGGCACCCGGAAAAGAATAGCCGGCCATTATAGGGCGCTGACGCAGCGCGGTAAACTCGCGCTGTCGCCGCGGCGCGGCGCCCGCTGCTATCATCCGGCTCATGGCTGAAGCACATCCGGAAACCGAATCCCAGCAGGACGTCTACACCGTCTCGCGCCTCAACCAGGAGGTGAAGTTCCTGCTGGAAGACACTTTCCCCCTGCTCTGGGTGGAAGGGGAGCTGTCCAACTTCTCCCGGCCGCGCTCCGGTCACTGGTACTTCACGCTCAAGGACGAGGCGGCCCAGGTGCGGTGCGCCATGTTCCGCGGCCGCAACGTCAACGTGCGCCTGACGCCGAAGGAAGGCGATCAGGTGCTACTGCGGGCGCGGATCGGGTTGTACGTCCCGCGGGGCGAATACCAGCTGGTGGCGGAGCACATGGAGCCGGCCGGCGCCGGCGCGCTGCAGCGGGCCTTCGAGCAGCTCAAGGCACGGCTCCAGGCGGAAGGCCTGTTCGATCCCGCGCACAAGAAGCCGCTGCCCACCATGCCGCGGCGCATCGGGGTCGTCACCTCGGCCACCGGTGCCGCCGTCCGGGATGTGCTCACCGTGTTCCGGCGGCGCTTCCCGGCGCTGCGTGTACTGATCTACCCGGTGCCGGTCCAGGGCGAGGCGGCGGCGGCCCGCATAGCGGCAATGATCCGCAAGGCGGGCGAGCGCAGCGAGGTGGACGCCCTGCTGGTCACGCGCGGCGGCGGTTCCCTGGAGGACCTGTGGCCGTTCAACGAGGAGGTCGTGGCCCGTGCCATCCACGACTGTCCCCTGCCGGTGGTGTCGGCGGTGGGCCACGAGGTCGACTTCACCATCGCCGACTTCGTCGCCGACCAGAGGGCGCCCACCCCATCGGCGGCCGCCGAGCTGCTGAGCCCCGACGGCGCCGCCTGGAGCGAGGCTTTCCGGCAGCAGGACCGGCGCCTGGCGCAGCTGCTGACCCAGCAGCTGGAGCGCCGCCGCGACCGGCTCGCCCACCTGGCACATCGTCTGGAGCAACGCCATCCCGGCCGCCGGCTCCAGGAACACGCCCAACGCCTGGACGAGCTGGAACGCAGGCTGCTCGGCAGCGTGACGGCCGAGCTCCGCCGGCGCCACGAACAGGCGCGGCACCTGAGCCTGCGGCTGCGTGCCGCCGATCCCTCCGCGCGTATCAACCAGCTGTCGGAGCGGCGGACCGAGCTCGACCGGCGCCTCCGCCGGGCCATGGGCGACGCACTTCAGCAGCGCCGTCAATCACTGGCCGCGGCCATCCGTGCTCTGGAAACCGTCAGCCCGCTGGCCACCCTGGGCCGCGGCTACGCCATCGTCCGGACCGCCGACGACGGTGCCGTGGTCCGCGACGCCGAGCGGTTGCTGCCCGGCACGCGGGTGCTCGCCCGCGTCCAGCACGGGGAGCTGCATTGCCGCGTGGAGGACGTAGACCCGGACCCGACGTTCGGCAAGATCAGCTAACGGCCCCCGCGACGACGACGGGAATGCCGCCTCAGACCGAAAGATGGCGCAGGAAATCGTCGGCCGACTCCACCGCCCACTCCAGGTTCTCGGACTCGATACGTCCCGAGCGCTTGCGGGGCACGAAGCTGTGGTCGCCGTCCGGCACCCAGATGACCCGCAGCGCGCCCGGCAAGTGATAGCCCGACACCTCCTCCGGCCGGCCGAAGGGGTCCCGCTCGCCCTGCAGCACGAGACCCGGACACGGCAGCTCCGCCAAGTGCTCGATGCGCGGTCGCTCCGGCTTCCCGGGCGGATGGAACGGATAGCCGAACACCAGTAGCCCGGCCACGGGCATCTCCACGGCAATGAGACTCGCCATGCGCCCACCCATGGATTTGCCGCCGACCACCAGCCGCTGGGGGCCGCCGAGGATCTCGACCACGGCACGCCACGTCTCCAGCAGCTTCCCCTGGGTATCCGGCCCGCGCTTGCGGCCGTCCTCCCGGCGGCGGGCCATGTACGGGAACTCGAAGCGGACCACCCGCCAGCCCAGCCCCGCCAGCCCATGAGCCACGTGCTCCATGAAAGGGCTGTCCATGGGCGCTCCGGCGCCATGGGCCAGTACCACGGTCAGCGGGGCATCCGCCGGACCGTCAGTCAGCAATGCCGGCTCACTCATCGTCCCCCTCGGCGAAGCTGAATGTCTGATAGCGGCTGAAACGCAGCTCCGCCGACCAGAAGTCAGGCGCCAGCCCGGCCTTGCGGCGGAGCTGCTGAAGGAAATCCCGCGGCTCGGGAAGCTGCTCCCAGACCGCCGGCAGGAACGTGGCCCGCCGTGCACCCAGCTCCAGGGTCAGTCCGTCGGTACGCGGCCGCACCGTCTCCAGAAGCTCGGCCTCCGTGCGGGCCCCCACCGCCTGGGCGGTGCCCACCAGAGTCACGCTGATGGACAGCCGTTCCAGCTCACCGGCCTGAACCGGCGGAAAGCGCGGATCGCGGAACCCGGCGCCGAAGGCGTTCTCGGCCACGTCTTCGGCGAGCGGCCGATGAGGCTCCAGGGTGCCGATGCAGCCGCGCAGCGTCTCCGCCTCGTGCAGGGTGACGAAAGAGGCACCCACAGCGGCCAGAGCGGGCTCGAGCGGCAGCCCGCCGACATCCAGGGGACGACCCGCCGCCGCGCCGTGTGCCAGGGAGCGACGCGCGATCCCCAGCAGCGCCCGCCGTGCCTCAGGTGGAAGCATCATGAACCGCGTAGGCGCCGTAGCCGACGACCCGGCGCTTGTCGCCGGCGGTGTCGCCCGAGTTGCAGTACGCCAGCGTCTCGACGCGCATGCCGCGCTCGCGGGCCACGGCCAGTAGCCCGTTGATGGGGTTGCGCCCGCAGGCGTCGCCAAAGCCGACCGATTCCAACTCCAGCCGCTCGATATGTGCGGACGTGGCCTGGTCCCGGGCGACGGCAGTGTCGTAGTCCAGGTAGTGACTCAGGTCCGAGCTGATCAGTACCAGGGTTTCGGCCCCGCCCCAGAGCAGACGCAGCACCTCGGCAACCTGATCGGGTTCGTAGTCTCCGACCACCAGCGGCACCAGCTCGAAGGCACCCAGCAGACGCTGCAGGATGGGAAGCTGGACCTCAAGCCCGTGCTCGCCCTCGTGAGCGACGTCCATCTCCACCACCTGGGGCAGCTCCGTCAAGCGGTTGATGGCGCCCCGATCCAGCGCCACGGCACCCAGGGGTGTGGCGAACATCTCCGCCGAAGGGGCGGCAATACCGCGGAACGGCACCCGGTGGGCGGGTCCCAGCAGCACGACGCGGGTGATGTCGTGGGCATGGTCCCGAATGCTGGCGAACGCGGCCGCCGCTGTCGACCCGGAGTACGGGTACCCGGCGTGGGGCACGATCAGCGCCTTCGGCGCCGGCCCGTTCCAGGCCTGCCCCGCCATCATGCCGTCAATGTCCGCGGCCAGTATGTCCCGGTCTCCGGGATAGAACAGTCCCGCCACAGCCGGTTCCCGAATCGCCGTCATGACAACGAACTCCATGCGTTAATCTGCTGTCTTATATGGCGTCATCGGCAGTCCGGATCAATCATCCGGAAAAGGATGCACTGAACGCCCGGCTCAACCAACGAAGGTACTCCGAACGATATGCGCGAACACCTCCGCCCCGACACGGTTGCAACGGCCCACTGGCATCGGCTTGACGACGGCCGGCTGCAGTGCGATGTGTGCCCCCGAGCCTGCAAGCTGAAGGAGGGCCAGCGGGGGCTGTGCTTCGTCCGGGGCCGGGAGGACGATCAGGTGGTGCTGTCCACCTACGGCCGCTCGAGCGGCTTCTGCATCGACCCCATCGAAAAGAAGCCGCTGAACCATTACCTGCCGGGTACGCCGGTGCTCTCTTTCGGCACCGCCGGCTGCAATCTGGCCTGCAAATTCTGCCAGAACTGGGACATCAGCAAGTCCCGGGAGATCGATACCCTGGCCGACCGGGCAATGCCGCAGCAGCTCGCCGAGACGGCGCGCCGCATGGGCTGCCGCAGCGTGGCGTTCACCTACAACGACCCGGTGATATTCCTGGAGTACGCGGTGGACATGGCCCAGGCCTGCCGAGAGCGGGGCGTGAGCTCCGTGGCGGTGAGCGCGGGCTACATCTGCGAGGCGCCGAGGCGGGAGTTCTTCGCCCACATGGACGCCGCCAACATCGACCTCAAAGCTTTCAGCGAGCGCTTCTACCGCAAGCTCACCGGCTCCTCCCTGCAGCCGGTGCTGGACACCGTGCTCTATCTGCGTCACGAGACTCGGGTCTGGTTCGAGCTGACCACGCTGCTGATTCCGGGCCAGAACGACTCCGACGCGGAGATCGAAGCCATGACCCGGTGGCTGGCGGACAACGTCGGGCCGGACGTGCCGCTGCACTTCAGCGCGTTCCATCCCGACTTCAAGATGCGGGACATCCCCCCCACGCCGCCGGAGACGCTCTCCCGCGCGCGCCGCATCGCGCGGAGCAACGGCTTGCGCTACGTCTACACCGGCAATGTCCACGACCTGCCCGGCGGCAGCACCTACTGCCCGGGCTGCGGCGAGCGCCTGATAGGACGGGACTGGTACGAGCTCTCCACCTGGCACCTGGACGGCAACGCCTGCCGCAGCTGCGGCCACGTCGTGCCCGGTGTGTTCGAGGCCGCACCAGGCCAGTGGGGCCGGCGCCGCCTGCCGATTCGTCTCGCCGAGCCGGCCTGAAGCGCGGAGAGCCGCCCGTCCGCCGGCATGGCGGAACCTTTTTCCGCCTCCCGGCGTGAATACCTCTAGAGCCTTCGTTCACGCAAAGGGACTGCCCGCCGCGGCGGCCGACCATCAAGGAGCGGAACGCGTATGACGGTACTCGACCAGCTGACAGCTAGCGCCATAATGAACGCGGATCGCCCGCTCTTCTTCACCCACGAGCAGCCGGGCGAGCTGCGGGCGACTCTGCTTCGGCTGGCCGCCGAAGGTTGCTCCGTGTTCGAATGGAATGCCGCCGAAGGCATGTCGCGCCTGGGCCCGCACCGTGCCATCGTGCCGGGCACTCGCGCGGTGCTCTCCGCAATCGGCTATGTCGCCAGCGTGCGCCAGGACAGCCTGTTCGTGTTTCGGGACATGGATCTGCCGCTGCAGTCCCACGGCATGCAGATGGCGATCCGCGGCGCGCTGAACCTGTTCGGTGCCCGGCGCCGGATGATCATACCCACCCATCACACCCCCGTACCCGAGGGCCTTCGGGACGTCTCTCTGCCACTGGCCGAGCTCTGTATGCCGGAGGAGCCGGGGATGGCCGTCGTCGGTCAGTAAAACACCCGGCCGGCAACGGCCCGCCGAAAACCGGGGCGCCGGTGCCCCACACCGTCGTCTTCCGCAGCCGCGCAGCTTGATACCCTGGGCGTGTGAAGCCACCATGTTGTGCTCCCTGCTGCCGGCGACGAACCTCGATGACGCTGAACGACACACTGCAAGCCTTCGGTTTCCAGTTCCACGAGCTGCTTCATCCGGAAGGCCTGGAACGTCTCGACGCCCTGTTCCGGGACCGGCTGCTGGAAGCCGACCCGGCCCTGGCCCAGCGGCTCGTGGACTACCGGCGCGACGCGAGGCGCTTTTCGCCGCTGCAGATCAGCGCGCTGCTGCTGGCGCTGGCACCTCACCTGGAGTCGCTGATCGCGGCCCTCTTTGGCGTGGAAGAGGACCTGGAAGCATCCCGGCAGGCCACGCTCGGCCACGACCCGGTATTCCGTTTCAAGGACGCCTTCGTGCAAAAGCGGGCCCGCAAACACCGCGGGGAGATCAGCGAGGACTTCAGTACCCTGAGTGCCTGGCTGCGCGAGCAGCTGCCCGCCGGCACCGAGGATAGGGAGCGCGCGGTCGCCGAGTTTGCGCTGTCCCTGCTCGACGCGCCGGGGGACAACGCGGCCGCCATAGAGCGGGTGACTCAGTGGTGCCGGCTGGCGCGCGAGGACGACAGTGCCCGCCGCACGGTCGCGCATTGGGCCAGCTTCAAACTCCCGGAGAAGGTGGATCACGCCCATCTCGTGCCGCTGGAGCGCCTGGAGGACACCGGACCAAGGCGCCTGCGGACCGGCGCCGACGGTCAACGGCAGCGCGACGGCTTTGAGCTCACGGACCGCCGTTGGGACGCGCGGACGGTACAGAGCGACGTTCATTACTGCATCTACTGCCACGACCACGACGGCGACTTCTGCTCCAAGGGCTTCCCCGAGAAGAAGACACGCCCCGAGCTCGGCTTCAAGGTCGATCCCCTGGGCAACACCCTCACCGGCTGCCCGCTGGAGGAGAAGATCTCGGAGATGCACGTCCTCAAGCGCGACGGCCGCACCGTCGCGGCGCTGGCAGTCGCCATGGTGGACAACCCCATGATTCCCGCCACCGGGCACCGTATCTGCAACGATTGCATGAAAGGATGCATCTATCAGAAGCAGGACCCGGTGAACATCCCACAGATCGAGACCCGGGTACTGACAGACGTCCTCGAGCTGCCGTGGGGTGTGGAAATCTATCACCTGCTAACCCGTTGGAATCCGCTGCGCAGCGAGCAGTTCCTGCCCCGGCGCTACAACAGCCGAAAGGTGCTGATCGCCGGCATGGGTCCGGCCGGCTTCACCATGGCCCACCATCTGACCCAGGAGGGCTGCGCCGTGGTGGGCGTGGACGGGCTGAAGATCGAGCCCCTGCCCCGGGCACTGCTGGAGGAGCCGGTCCGCGACTGGTCCGCCCTGATGGAGCCTCTGGACGAGCGCATCCTGCTGGGCTTCGGCGGCGTGGCCGAGTACGGCATCACAGTGCGCTGGGACAAGAACTTCCTCAAGCTCATCTACCTGACCCTGGCCCGCCGCCCCAACTTCCGGGTCTTCGGCGGCGTGCGCCTGGGCGGCACCCTGACCCTGGAGGACGCCTGGGAGCAGGGCTTCGACCATGTCTGCAACGCCACCGGCGCCGGCCTGCCGCGGGTGCTGCACATCGGCAACAGCCTCGCCCGCGGCATGCGCCAGGCCAATGATTTCCTCATGGCGCTGCAGCTGACCGGCGCCGGTAAGGAGAGCAGCATCGCCAACCTGCAGGTGCGGCTGCCCGCGGTGGTGGTCGGCGGCGGGCTGACCGGCATCGACACCGCCACCGAGGTGCAGGCCTACTACGTCAAGCAGGTGGAGAAAACGCTCAAGCGCTACGAGACGCTGGCGGCGGAGCGCGGCGAGGCGACCGTCACCGCCGGGCTCAACGAGGAGGACCGACAGACCCTGGAGGAATTCCTGGAACACGGCCGCGCCGTGCGGTCCGAGCGGAAGCGGGCCGCGCGGGCCGGCGAGCGGCCCGACTTCGGCCCGCTGCTGCAGCGCTGGGGCGGCGTCACCATCGCCTACCGCAAGGGCATGAACAGCTCGCCGGCCTACATGCGCAATCACGAGGAAGTGCAGAAGGCGATGCAGGAGGGCATCTACTATGCCGAAGGCCTGGATCCCATCCACGTGGAACTGGACGATTTCCGTCACGTGGAGGCCATGGTCTTCCGGCGCATGAAATGCGAGCAGGGCCGCTGGCTGGCGACTCCGGAAGAGGTCACCCTGCCCGCCCGCTCGGTGTTCGTGGCCGCGGGCACCGTCCCGAACATCATCTATGAGCGCGAGCACAAGGGGACCTTCGAGCTGGAAGGCAATCACTTCCGGCCGTTCGTGGACCACGCCGACGGCCTGCAGCCGGTGGACGACGCCGATCACTGCAAGGCCCGCGAGTTCGGCCCCTTCACCTCCTACGAGTCGGAGGACCACCGGGTCAGTTTCCTGGGCGACACCCACCCGGCGTTCAATGGCAGCGTGGTAAAGGCCATCGCCTCGGCTCAGCGGAGCTATCCGCAAATCATGGCGGCCATGAACGTCCGTCCGGCAGAGGAGGCGGACGACGAAGCCTGCCGGGCCTTCCTCGACCGCGCCGAGGACCTGTTCACCGCCCGCGTGGTTTCCGTCAACCGCGACAACCCGGCCATGGTGGAGCTGTGGGTCAAGGCACCCATGGCGGCGCGCAACTTCAGGCCGGGCCAGTTCTTCCGGCTGCAGACCTTCGAGACGGGCAGTCGAGTCGTCGAGGGCACCCGCCTGCAGGTCCCCCTGATCACGGTCAGCGGCACCGGCGTGAAAAACGACATGATCCGCCTGCTGGTGCTGCAGTGGGGGGCCGGCCCCCGCCTGGTCGGCCGTCTGCAGCCCGGCGATCCATTGGTGCTTATGGGGCCGACCGGCGCACCGACGGACATGCCTAGCGGGAGGACCGTCATGGTAGTGGCCGGCCGCTGGGGCGCCGCGGTCATGCTCGATATCGGCGCCGCGCTGCGGGCTGCGGGCAACCGGGTGCTGTACGTCGCCGCGTTCGGCTCGCGGGATGACGTGGACCACCAGGACGAGCTGGAGCGCGGGGCCGACCAGATCATATGGTGTACCGCCAGTGAGCCGACCATCGAGGCCCGGAGGCCCCAGGACATGAGCCTGGTGGCCACCGACATGATCGACCTGGTGCGTCGTTACGGCAGCGGCGAGCTTGGCGCCGGCGACGGCCGCATTCCGCTCGCCGAGGTGGACCGCGTTATGGTCATGGGCGGCACGGGACTGCTCAAGGGCTTCCAGTCCGCCCTGCAGGAAGACCTCAAGCGCTACTTCGCGCCCGGCTGCGACGCCGTGGGCACCGTCGGCAGCCCCATGCAGTGCATGCTCAAGGGCGTCTGCTCTCAATGCCTGCAGTGGCAGATCGATCCGGAGACCGGCGAACGCACGCGGCCGGTGTTCACCTGCGCCGGGCAGGATCAGCCCCTGTCCTGGATCGACCTGGACAACCTGGCAGCCCGGCAGCAGCAGAACAGGCTGGCGGACAGGCTCACCGGCCAGTGGATCGACCACGTGCTGGCCGGGCTCGACGACCCCTGAGCCGCCGCATGTCCCGACACCGCCGCAGCATCGTTCTCATCGGCATGCCGGGCGCCGGCAAGAGCACGGTGGGCGTGCTCCTCGCCAAACGCCTGGCCAAGGACTTCATCGACACGGACCTGCTGATCCAGACCGCCGAGGGACGAACCCTGCAGTCCATCGTCGACGCTGAGGGCCACCTGAAGCTGCGGGACATCGAGGCCCGGGAGCTCCAGCGGCTCGCCGCCGGCAACCACGTCATTGCAACCGGCGGCAGCGCCGTCTACGGGGACGGCTCCATGGCCGCCCTGAGGGCGCAGGGTGTGGTCGTCTACCTGCGAGTCTCGCTGCCCGTGCTGGAGCAGCGGGTAACCGACCAGGAAACCCGCGGCATCGCCAAGTCGGCGGAGCAGAGTTTCGCGGACGTCTTCCGGGAGCGCACGCCCCTCTACGAGCGGCATGCCGAGATCGTCGTCGACTGCGACGCCCTGACACCGGAGCAGGTGGTGGAAGCCATCTGCCGGGCGCTCCCACCAACTACCCGCTGACCGCGCCGCCCGGGGACGGGAAGGCGGCTACTGTTTACCCTCCCCCGCCCTGCGCAGCGGCACGCCGCCCTTGTACTCGAAGGGCAGCCTCAGGTCGAAGTCCGCCAGCCGTATATGGCCGTCCAGGGCATAGTGGAGGGTGTCGGGCGGGTTGTCCTCCCAGCGCAGCAGCTGCTGAGCCGTGTCCATCAGATTGGCGGTCACCGGCACCTGGATGACGGTCTCGCCGCTGGCCGGAATCCGGGCCGCCGTGTCGCTCACCCCCGAGGCGAAGCGTTCTCCATTCAGAGCCACCCGGTAATCCAGGCCGGCGAGGCGGACGGGAAAGTCGTTGGGGTTCTGCACGCGCAGGCCCAGCTGGAAGCGCTGCTCGAGGATTCCCAGCCTGAGTATCTGCACCGATGCCAGCGTTACCCGCGGCGCCTCCACGTGTGGACGCACCAGCGCGCAGCCCGCCGTGATGCCAACGGCCAGCGCCGCCGCCGCGGCCACCAGCATTCGAACCGTCCGCCGCATCATTCTCGCCATGCCCGCTCCTTTCCCATATGTCAGGCCAGCGCCGGCCGTGCGCCTCGTACGCCGATGCTCGCATGCATCTGCACGCGGCGGAAACCTCGCGCGGATCCGCCCGGAAGTGTCCACTTTACCCAATCCAGCCGCCCGCAACCCAGCCCCGCCGCGCCGGCGGATTGCGGCGCCGTCACATTTGGTGGTCGCGCGGGCGCGCGAACGGTGCTATAAACGACACTGGCAGGCGGACAAATCAGTTGCACCGCGGTTCGTCAGCCAGGGAGCATGCCTGATGGCCCCGGGGGGTCACTAGGCAAATTTCAATAACGGGTGTAGGATCGGGCTCATTGCATTTCAGTAGGTCTACTCAGCAGTACCCTTCCCGGTATTTCCTGTCAGTTACCTTCGTCGAAACGCAATACCCGAGCTAGCAACAAAACGTCAGGAGGTAACCTAGATGCTTACAGGTACCGTGAAGTGGTTCGACGAGGCCAAGGGCTTCGGTTTCATTCAGCCGTCCGACGGCGGCAAGGACGTATTCGTCCATTTCTCGGCCATTGAAGGCACCGGCTTCAAGACCCTGTCCGAAGGTCAGACGGTGAGCTTCGAGGTACAGCAGAGCCCCAAGGGTCCCCAGGCTTCCAAGGTCGTCGCTCAGTAAGCGGCCCTGAAAAGCGAAGACCATGTAACCCCGCCCTTCGGGCGGGGTTCTTTATTTTTGCCACCGGCCGTCGGGCCACGGAGATTCCATGAAGACACTGTTCGTCGGCAACCTGCCTGCCGATGCGTCCGAGCAGTCCGTCACGGAGCTGTTCGCCCAGTATGGGACGGTGCGTTCGGTCCGCGTGCCGTCCGACGTATTTACGGGGCGGGCGCGCGGCTTCGGCTTCGTCTCCATGGAGGGACATGAGGCGCGGGCGGCGATCGCCGGACTGGACGGGAAGCAATACGGCGAACAGCACCTGCGCGTGCGCTACGAAAAGCCCAAATCCAGGGGACGCAGACACCGCTGAGCGCGGCGGCGTACCGCGAAGCCCGTTCAGGCGCCGCTTGGAAACCACCCGGCGCTGGGCAATACTGGGCCGGAAGCACCGTCAAACCAAGAGGTATGCGTGTCCACCGAACCCCTGCTTGGCATCGCCGACCCGTTCAGCGCCCTGACTCACCTGGTGGGCGCATTGATCGCCCTGGCCGCGGGCGTCTCCCTGATGGCGCGGCCCTTCCGGCACTGGGGACACCGCCTGGCGGCCGGTGTCTTCCCCCTGAGCTGCGTGTTCCTGCTATCCATGAGCGGCGTGTTCCACCTGCTGCCGAACGGCACCCATGCCCGCTTCGTCCTCCAGGCGCTGGATCACGCCGCCATTTTCACGCTCATCGCCGCCACGTTTACCCCCATCCATGCGATCGCATTCCGCGGGGCCTGGTGGCGCTGGGGCATGCTGGCTTTCGTCTGGACCGCGGCGGTCGCGGCCATCAGCCTGACGTCGATCTACTTCTCGGAGACGCCCGAATGGCTGGGACTGCTGCTGTACCTGGGCCTGGGATGGCTGGGAGCCGCATCCGGCTTCAAGCTCTGGTGGCATCTGGGATTTCGCTTCATACGCCCTCTTACGTGGGGAGCGCTCGCCTACACGGCGGGAGCGTTGCTGGACTTCTTCCGTTTTCCGGTCCTGATACCCGGAATCGTCGGCCCTCATGAGCTGTTTCACCTGGCCGTGCTGGCGGGTATCATCTGGCACTGGCGGTTCATCGCAGGACTGGTGAGCGGCGACACGGTGATCGGGCCGAAAGGCGGCGCGGCGGCGTTCGCCTGAGCGAAGGCCACCCGTCGGTCACGGTTTCGACTCCGGCCCGGCGGGGAATCGACGCGGATCGCGCTCGGCCTTCTCCGGCGGCATGTCCCGCCCCTGGGCATCCACCAGGAACATCTCGAACTCGTTCCCTTTGTCGGTATAGTCGATGCGCACCGGCAGCCAGCCGATCCGGGGCGCCAGGTAAACGGTCAGCCCGTAATGGGGGTTGCCGCCCTCGCGGGTGAGCTTGCGGGCGCGCCAGGTCCGACCGGCAGCCTCCACCTGGCTCCAGCCCTGGTCCGCCACCCGATAGCGGCGCACGTCGCCATCCTTGTCGACCAACGTATAGTGGTCACGCAGCTGGTCATGGCCGGCGTCGTAGATCAGGGCCAGCACCAGGCTCGCCGGGTCCAGCGCATCCTTCGGAATGGGCCTGCCCTCGCCGTCGCCGCCCTTGCCGTCGAAGTGGATCTCCTCGCGTTCCCAATCGCCGCCCTTCTTCGTGGAACGGCGGTAGAGCTGCGGCCGCGGGCTGCCGGCCTGCCAGGTGCCGCGGCTGAGCTCCTTGAACGCACGCCCCGTGAAGAACGACACCAATCCCGTCGGTTCCGCGCGCGATGTATAGCGGTAGTCTCCATTGCCGTCCACGGCGAGGTTCAGAAAATAGCGGCCCACCTCGAAATAGCTGAACTTGATCCGGTACTCGGCATGGAAGGGCGACACCGGCGGTGTCTCCGCCGAAACCGTGCCGGCAGCCGGCACCGCTGCCAGTGCCGTGGTCAGTAGGCTGGCCGCGGCCAGCAGCCGCAATGTGCCGACAGCCCGATTGAGCATGGAGGACAATCCCCTGTGCAGGTCGTCGCCGCCGGCGAGTCGATACGACCTCCGTATCCTTCGACGACGAAGAAATGTAGCCGGCCAACCGCCGGAGGCGCCCGGCATCATCCGGCGATTCAACGTAGACACGGCACTCCAGGGAAGATTCCCTATCCTGGCACTTCGGTCAACCGTTGAACTCGCCCGCGCCAACGCTGGTCGGAGCTCGGAAAGCAGCACTGTCGGCTGGCCCCGCCGCGGGGCAAGTCGGTGCGAGCACCCGCGGGCCGGAGCCGTTCGCGGCTGTGTCAGTGTCTGCGTGCCGGGCCCGCCATCGCTGTGCCATGCGAACCGCGACGGCCGGGATACCACGCGACGAGCCAATTGCGGCAGAAGGACGCGGTCCATGTCGGACAGCCTCAAGCTCACCGGTGTTCTCGACCAGCTCCAGACCGGCATCGATGGCGACCGGATCAGCCTGGGAATGATGCTCGCCTCCCTGGAACGGCGCGGTTTCGGGGCACTGCTGCTCGGACCGGCCCTGGTCGCGGTGCTGCCCACCGGGGCCGTCCCCGGGGTACCCACCACCTGCGCCGTCACGATCCTGTTCGTGGCCGGGCAGCTGGTTGCCGGCAAGCGCTATCCCTGGGTACCCGGGTGGCTGCGCCGGCGCTACATCCACCGTGACCGCTTCGAGCGGGCATGCCGGTACGCCACACCGCTGACCCGCCGCGTAGACCGCATGATCTATCCGCGCATGCCCATGCTGACGCGCTCTCCCGCGCCCAGGCTCCTGGCGGCTCTGTGCATCATCCTGGCCCTGGTGATGATGCCTCTGGAGATCGTGCCTTTCGCCGCCGCCCTGCCCGCCTCGGCCATCACCCTGCTCGGCCTGGGACTCAGCGCCACCGACGGACTGCTGGTGGTGTTCGGACTGGCGACGAGCGCCGCCACCCTCGGATTCGTCGGCTGGATCTGGTTCCTGTAGCCCTCCGCGCCCACTCAGCCGGTGTATCGGGTTGGTCACTGGGGTCCCCTCCGCGACCGAGTTTAGGGACCCGTGCGCCGTTCCGCACGGGGGCCAGGGTACTTTCATGCCCAGCGTCACAGGCATTTGAGAAGCCAATCACACTAACCTATTTTGTGCGTCGCACAAAATAGGTTATACTGCACCGCAACATCTGAAAGCTTGGCGAGGTGTGAAATGGCACAGTGGTTCATGATCATCAGTGAAGATGCGGACAACGGCGACCGGCTGTTCAAGACCCGGGCCGCCACCGCCAACGAGGCGCGCGGAATCGCCGACGAGGCCGGAGTGGCAGCGCCCTATCGACTGCTGGACGAAGGTGAGATCGAGGAGCGGGGGCGTTACAACTACGGCTTCCAGCTGCTGTTCCGCCTGGCGACGGAGATCACGCCCCAGAACGCCGGCCGTGGCAGCGACGCCGAGCGTCACGCCGCCTGAGGTATCCCGGCGGCCGGCCCGGTCATCCCGGACCGGTCCGGCCACCGCGCCCGGGGATCAGGCGCCGGACTTGGCCTTCTTCAAAAACGCCTCCAGACCCGCCTTGTAGTCGGCCATGACCCGGCCGAAGGATTCCCGCTCGCGGACCTTGCCGATGAACGGCTTGATCTGTGGCGCGTCGGCCCAGAGATCCTCGCCGTAAATGGTGCGATAGGCGTCTCGGGCCAGGGGCAGGTGGATAGCCCCGACGATGTCGGCATTCGTGAATGTCCCGCCCGCCAGGTAGGGATCGAACCGGGCCAGCCTGAGGAACGCCTCCAAACCCTTGTGCAGCGCCGGCTTCACCTCTTCCTTGGTGGCGTCCGCGACCTTGCCGCCGAAGAACGCCTCCGGATACAGGCGGCGGGCGGGGAGCTCCACGTACAGCTCGATGACCCGCATCAGCTCCCGCACCTTGGCGCGCTGGAACGGGGCGGCCGGATAGAGCGCCGGCCGCGGGTAGACCTCTTCAAGGTAATCCAGGGCCACCTGCGACTCACCGAAGAACCCTTCCTCGGTCTGCAGGCACGGCACCTTGCCCATGGGGCTCTTGGCCAGGTATTCCGCATCCTGGGAGCCGTGGGCCAGTACCTCCTCGAATTCCACGCCCTTTTCCAGCAGGGCCGCTTTGACCACGTTGTAGTAGTTGCTTACCGAGAAGCCATGCAGTTTGATCACGTCGCGTCTCCTCCTTCCGGCGACAATCAGTCTCATATTGAAACCGTCGATGATAGCAGCATGGCGCGGGGATCTCACCGAAGGATCGGACCGGCGTCGGAGCTGGTTCGCTGCGCCGAACCGTTCGCGGCGGAGTCAGCCGCCCCCACACGGGCGCTTCGACGAAGGCAGGCGAGCCGGGCGTGGGAGCGCCGACCTCGGCGCGATTCCTCGACGAATCCGCTTGCATCGGCGTCCGGACAACCTTCCGGCTACACCTCCCCCGTGCCCAGCGTCTCCATCAGGAACTGCACGAACACCCGGATGCGGGCGGACAGCCGGCGGTTCTCGGGAAACAGGATGAACACGCTGGGACCCAGCGTGAGATAGTCCCCCAGCACGGGCACCAGCTCGCCCGCGTCAATGGCCCGGCGGGCCATGAAGTCGAGGGTCTGGATCACTCCCGCCCCCGCCACCGCGGCCTCCACCTGTGCTTCCACCGTGTTCACTGCCAGGTTGCCCCGCAGCGTCAGTGACAGGGGCTCGCCGCCGCGCTCGAATACCCACTCCAGGGACGCGCCCGTGCTCGGCAGCACGAAGCCGATGCAATTGTGCCGCTGCAGTGCCTCCGGCGTCCGCGGTATGCCGTGGGCCGCCAGGTAAGTCGGCGACGCGGCCGTGATCATCCGGGTGCGGCACAGCCGTTTCGCGATCAGACGCGCCTCGGATCGCCGCCCGATGCGCACCGCCACGTCGAATCCCTCTTCGGCCAGGTCTACGGCCCGGTCGGTGAGATTGGCATCCACGGTCAGCTCCGGATATCGCTCGAGCAGCCGGGGCAGGACCGGCATGATCTCCATCCGCCCGTAGGCCAGTGGCAGGCTGACCCGCAGGTGGCCGCGGGGCTCGGCCTGGGCGCTGGACACCGCCTGCCGCGCCTCTTCCATATCGCTGACGATCTGCCGGCAGCGTTCGTAGAAGCCGGCGCCTTCCGGAGTCAGGGTCACGCGGCGAGAGGTACGATGCAGCAGCGGCACCCCCAGCTCGTCCTCCAGCTTGGCGACCGCTTTGCTGATGGCCGACGGGGTCAGCCCCAGGCGCTGGGCCGCCCCGGTGAAGCTGCGCGCCTCGGCGGCGCGCACGAAGGCCACGATGCCGCTGAACTGGTCCGCCGAGCGCTCCCGGGCCACGGTCCGCGATCCGCTCAGCCCGTGACCAGCACGCTCGCCAACGCCGCGCGCATCTGCGGTGGGATGGGCGTGGGCCGCTGGTTCGCGCGATCGACGAACACGTGGGTGAACGTCCCGGCCGCACAGGCCGTCCGGCTGCCTTCCCTGAAAATGCCGATACCGTACTCCACCGAGCTGTTGCCCAGGCGGTTGACCCGGAATCCGCCTTCGATGGCGTCGGGATAGGCTATTCCGGTCTTGTAGCTGCACTGCGAGCTCACTACGAAGCCGATGATCTCGCCGTCGTGGATGTCCAGCCCGCCTTCCTTGATGAGGAAGTGGTTCGCGATGGTATCGAAATACGAGTAGTAGACGACGTTGTTCACATGGCCGTAGATGTCGTTGTCCATCCAGCGCGTGGTGATGGGCAGGAAGTAGCGGTAGTCGTCGCGGTTCAAGGGCTCACTCATCGGCTGTAGCCTCCGCTGCTGGATCCCCGGCCGGGCCGACGCCGCCCGGCCGGTGGAACATTGAATTTTATTCATATTGCGCTTTCTTTCGAGCGCCATTATAAAGCTCGGATCATGGCTCACAACGCCCGCGGAGGACCCGGAAGATGACGCAGGGACAGCAGAAGGCGGCGCTGATCGTCGGCGCCGGTGACGCCACGGGCGGGGCCATCGCCAGGCGCTTTGCCCGGGAAGGCTATGTGGCCTGCACCGTCCGCCGCAATGGCGACAAGCTCGCCCCGCTCAGCGAGGCCATCGCCGCCGAAGGCGGCGAGGCGCGCGCCTACGGCGTGGACGCACGCCGCGAGGAGCGGGTGACGGCCCTGGTGGATGAGATCGAGCGCGAGGTGGGCCCCATCGAGGTGGCCGTGTTCAACATCGGCGCCAACGTGCGCTTCGACATCACCGAGACCACCTCGCGGGTGTATTTCAAGGTCTGGGAAATGGCCTGCTTCGCCGGCTTCCTCACCGGCCGGGAAGCCGCGCGTGTCATGCGGCCTCGTGGCCGCGGCACCATCCTCTTCACCGGGGCCACGGCCAGCGTCCGGGGCGGAACCGGTTTCGCGGCCTTCGCCGGTGCCAAGCACGCGCTGCGCGCCCTGGCCCAGAGCATGGCCCGGGAGCTGAGCCCGGAAGGCATTCACGTCGCCCACGTGATCATCGACGGCGCCATCGACACCGCCTTCATCCGCGACAACTTCCCGGACCGCTACGCGCTGAAGGCCGACGACGGCATACTGGACCCCGAACACATCGCCGATGCCTACTGGCAGCTGCACTGTCAGCCGCGCAGCGCCTGGACCCACGAGATGGACCTGCGCCCCTGGCTGGAGCGCTGGTGAGCCACGGCCAAGCGGAGACCTCATGAGCGGACAGATCGAGTTCTACTTCGACTTCGGCAGTCCCAATGCCTACCTGGCCTATACCCAGCTGCCGGCCCTCGCCGAGCGGCACGGCGCCGCCGTCGTCTGGCGCCCGATGCTGCTGGGCGGGGTTTTCCAGGCCACCGGCAACCGCAGCCCGGCCGAAGTGCCCGCCAAGGGCCGCTGGAGCTGCGGCGACATCCAGCGCTGGGTGCGGCGCTACGGCATCGAGTTCCGCCACAATCCTCACTTCCCGGTCAACACCCTGGCCCTGATGCGGGGGGCCGTGGGGCTGCAGCGCCGCGGCGACCGGGCGGCGTTCCTGCGCTATGTCGACGCCATGTTTCGCGCCATGTGGATCGACGGCCGGAATCTGGCCGATCCGGCCGAAGTGGCGGCGGCGGTCGGGCAGGCCGGGTTCGACCCGGAGGACATCCGGGCCCTGACGGCGGATCCCGAGGTGAAAGCCGAGCTCAAGGCCCGTACCGAGGAAGCGGTTGCCCGGGGAGTTTTCGGCGCCCCCACCTTCTTCGTCCACGACGAGCTGATCTTCGGCCAGGACCGCCTGCACTTCGTCGAGGACGCGCTGGCCGGCCGTTGAGGGCCGGCCTTCGAAATGCTCAAGGCCGGGTCAAACCGACCGATTGAACTGGAGGTAGTACATGAGCTTGCCCGCCATTCTCGAGAACAACCTGAGGCTGCCGCTGATCGGCTCCCCATTGTTCATCGTCTCCAACCCCGATCTGGTCCTAGCCCAGTGCAAAGCCGGCATCGTGGGCTCGTTCCCGGCGCTCAACGCGCGGCCGGCCGAAGAGCTGCACGCCTGGCTGGACCGGATCACGACGGAGCTCGCGGCGCACCGGGAGGCCCATCCGGAGCGGACCGTGGCTCCTTTCGCCGTGAACCAGATCGTACACAAGAGCAACGACCGCCTGGAGCACGATCTGGAAGCGTGCGTGAAGTACCAGGTCCCGATCATTATCACCAGCCTGCGCGCGCCCAACGAGGCGATCCCGGCCATCCACTCCTACGGCGGGCTGGTTTTCCACGACATCATCAACGTGCGCCACGCCGAGAAGGCCCTGGAGGCAGGCGTGGACGGTCTGATCCTGGTGTGCAATGGAGCCGGCGGCCATGCGGGCGCCTTTAGCCCCTTCGCGCTGGTTTCGGAGGTGCGCAAGTTCTACGACGGGCCCATCATCCTCTCGGGGGCGATGACCCGCGGCGAGCACATTCTATCGGCCCAGGCCATGGGCGCCGATCTCGCCTACATGGGCACCCGTTTCGTGGCCGCCGAGGAAGCCAACGCGGCGCGGGCCTACAAGGACATGATCGTGGCCTCCAGCGCCAGGGACATCGTCTACACCAACCTGTTCACCGGCGTGCACGGCAACTACCTGCGCGGCAGCATCGAGAACGCCGGCCTGAACCCGGACGACCTGCCCGCCGCGGACAAGTCGGCCATGAGCTTCGGCTCGGGCGGCAGCAGCAAGTCCAAGGCCTGGCGCGACATCTGGGGCGCCGGCCAGGGCGTGGGCAACATCGACGACGTGCTGCCCGCCGCCGAGATCGTGGACCGGCTGGAAAGCGAGTACCGCGCCGCCTGGGAGCGCATGCTGGCCGGGCGCTGGGCCCCGCACCTGAAGTCGGGCGCCGCCTGAAGAAGCCGGCGACAGGCTGCCCGGTGACCACACAGGAGAAACAATTCATGACAGTGGATATCAGCCGCCTCGGCGGTCTGGAGCTGCTTCGCCTTGCCATGGCCGGTGAGATACCCCGCGCGCCCATTGCCGACACCATGGGCATGGAGATGGCGAGCATCGAGGAAGGCGAGGCCACCTTCCTCGTCACGCCCGAGCAGCGTCACCTCAATCCGCTGGGGACGGTGCACGGCGGCTTCTACGCCACGGCCCTCGATTCGGCCACGGGCTGCGCCGTGCACACTCTGTTGGGCCCCGGCGATACCTACGGCACCATCGAGCTGAACGTCAAGATGCTCAAAGCCGTCAAGCTGGGGACGCCCAACCTGCGCGCCACCGGCCGCGTCCTCCACCTCTCCCGCCAGCTGGGCGTCGCCGACGGGCGCATCGTCGATGACGACGGCACCCTCTACGCCCATGCCACGGCGACCTGCCTCATCAAACGGGCCGGCTGACCGCCCCGGCACCCGCGGCGCCGCCTGGCGCCGCGTCCGGCACGATGCGCTGCACCGCCGAATCAAGTTACAATCGAAACTATCCCGAGATGCCAGAGGTCCAGGCCGGATTCCCGCGATGAGCGCCAATCAGGAAGACACCGCACCCTCCGCCCGGGCGAGCGACGAGCTCGAGCTCGACCGGTTCGTTCCCTACCGGCTGGCGGTGCTTGCCGACTGGGTGAGCCGCTCCCTGGCCCGCACCTACCAGACCCGATTCGGCATCACCATTCCGGAATGGCGGATCCTGGCCAACCTCGCTCGGGAAGAACCGCTGTCGGCCGGGGCGCTGAGCGAGCGCACCAACATGGAGAAGCCGCGGGTCAGCCGTGCGCTGCAGCGCATGTCGGACAACGGCCTCATCGAGCGCGAGCCGTCCCCGGAAGACCAGCGGGTGGCGGTCATCGGGCTCAGCGCTCATGGCCGCCGGCTCTACGCCCAGATCGCTCCGCTGGCGCTGCAGTGGGAGCGCGACATGCTCTCCGGGCTGAGCGCCGCCGAGCGGATGGCGCTCGATCAGCTGCTGGCGCGTCTGAGCGAGCAGTTGGATCGGATGCGCGGGCAGGACGCAGGGTGACGGCAGGTGGAATCGCCCGGCCCAGCCGAGCTCTCACGGCAGTCTAGTCCCCGCACCGTGGGAGCCCGGCTGGGCCGGGCGATTCCATCTTAATGTTTCAGACCGCGTCCGGCTGGTTGTCCGGGTGCGCCTGCTTGAACGCCGGAAGCGCCTCACAGGCCTCGTGGATGCTCCGGATGCGCGGATAGTCCGACATATCCACCTGGAAGCGGTGGGCGTTGTATACCTGGGGCACGAGGCATACATCGGCCAGCGTCACCTGATCGCCCGTGCAGTAGGGCCCCGGGGTCCTCCATTCGTTCAGCGTCGCCTCGACGGCCCGGAAACCTTCGTGAACCCAGTGGTGGTACCAGCGCTGGCGGTCGTCCTCGCTGACGCCGAGCTCGCCGCCGAGGTACTTCAGCACCCGCAGGTTGTTCAAGGGATGGACGTCGCAGGCGACGATATCCGCCAGCGCCCGGGCGCGGGCCCTGGCGGCAGGGTCCGAAGGCAGCAGGGGCGGGTCGGGCCGAATCTCATCCAGGTACTCGCAGATGGCCAGCGACTGGATCAGACGCTCCGTCCCGGTGTCCAGCACCGGTACCAGGGCCTGGGCATTCATGTCGGTAAAGGGCTGACGCAGCTGCTCGCCTTCGCGCAGGTTGACCGCGCGCATCTCGCACTCGATCCCCTTCAGGTTCAGGGCGATGCGGACCCGGTAGGCAGCCGAAGAGCGGAAGTAGCCATGGAGTTTCATGGTCCCCGGTACTCCCTGACGGTCTGGTCGATGGCGCCGAAGATGTCCCGACCATCGGCATCACGCATCTCGATCCGCACCCGGTCGCCGAAGCGCATGAACGGGGTGCGGGGCGCTCCGTGTTGCAGCTTTTCCAGCATGCGCCGCTCGGCGAGGCAGCAGGAGCCCAGGCTGCGGTCATAGTTGGACACCGTGCCGGAGCCGACGATGCTGCCGGCCTCCATGAACCGGGTCGTGGCCACGTGGGCGATGAGCCGGGGGAAATCGAAGGTCATATCGACTCCGGCATCGGGATGACCGAAGGGCCGGCCGTTGTACTCGACCTGCATCGGCAGATGCACCCTGGCCCCGTCCCAGGCCTCGTCGAGCTCGTCCGGCGTGACCGCGACCGGAGAGAACGCCGAGGCGGGCTTGCCCTGGAAGAATCCGAACCCCTTGGCCAGCTCTCCAGGGATCAGGTTCCGCAGAGAGACATCGTTGACCAGCATGAGCAGCTTGATGTGGCCCGCCGCCTGCTCCGAGGTCACCCCCATGGGCACGTCGTCGGTGATCACCGCCAGCTCCGCTTCGAAGTCGATGCCCCAGTCCTCGGTGGCGGCGAGAATATCCTCCCGGGGGCCGATAAAGGAGTCGGACCCGCCCTGGTACATCAGCGGCTCGCGCCAGAAGCTCTCCGGCATCTCCGCGCCGCGGGCCTTGCGCACCAGCTCCACGTGGTTCACATAGGCGCTGCCGTCGGCCCACTGGTAGGCCCGGGGCAGCGGCGAGGCGAGCTGCTCCGGTTGCAGATCGAAGGCGCCGTCCGCCTTGCCGGCGTTGAGCGTCTCGTAGAGCGCCCCCAGCCGCGGGGCGGTGTCGTCCCACTGCTCCAGGGCAGCCTGCAGCGTGGGCGCCACGTCCACCGCCCGGACGGCGCGGGAGAGATCGCGGGAGACGACGAGCAGCTGCCCGTCGCGGCCTTGGTTGAGTGAGGCCAGTTTCATGAGCCATGCCTCCTGTCGTTGTCTCTGCGCCCGGGCGGACCGGAGCCGACCGCGCGGACTTGTCGACTATTAGTTTTGCACAAAACTGTTTCCGCGATAACCGGGTCCGGAACGTCAGCGGCGGCCGGCAACGTCTGCGGTGGGAAGCATGTCAAAAATACGGTTTCGATCGCAACTAATTGTCGGTACCATGACGCTAATGGACCGGAGCCGGCCCAGTGGAACCGGCACGAACGAGGAGGACGGTCACCATGAGCAACGCCGGGCGGTATCTGAGCGGCTTTCGCAATTTCTTCGAGTCCGAAGCGGAACAGGGCATGCTCCCGGTGGGGCGCAACTCCCCCCAGCGCCCGCCGGGCGGTCTCTATGCCGAGCAGCTGAGCGGCACGGCGTTCACCGCGCCGCGCGGAGCCAACCTGCGCAGCTGGCTGTACCGGATTCAGCCTTCCGTGGTGCAGTCTCCCTATGAGCGGGTCCGGCTCGGGCGCATCGAGGCGGACCCAGCCGCGCCGGCTGACCCGAACCAGATCCGCTGGGACCCGATGCCCCTGCCCTCCCAGCCCACGGACCTGCTCGAAGGCCTGTTCACCGTCGCCGTCTGCGGCGACGCCTGGGCCCAGAGCGGCGCCACGGTCTACGTCTACGCCTGCAACAGGTCCATGGACGAACGCTTCTTCTACTGCGCCGACGGAGAGTGGCTCATGGTGCCCCAGCATGGCGGCCTGGAGCTGAGGACCGAAATGGGCGTGCTGGAGGTGCGGCCCGGGGAAATCGCGCTGCTGCCGCGGGGTGTCAAATGCCAGATCCGGCTGTTGGACGACGCGGCCCGCGGCTACGTCTGCGAAAATCACGGCGGCTTCTTCCGCTTGCCCGACCTGGGCCCCATCGGTGCCAACGGCCTGGCCAATCCGCGGGACTTCCTCGCCCCTGTAGCCGCCTACGAGGAGCGTCGCGGCGACTTCCAGCTCATCGCCAAGTACGGCGGCCATCTCTGGGCTTGCGCCCTGGATCATTCGCCGCTGGACGTGGTCGCCTGGCACGGCAACTACCACCCGTGCAAATACGACCTGGCGCGGTTCAACGCCATCAACACGGTCAGCTTCGACCATCCCGATCCGTCCATCTTCACCGTGCTGACCGCGCCCTCCGAGCAGCCGGGCACGGCAAACGTGGACTTCGTCATCTTCCCGCCGCGCTGGATGGTGGCGGAAGACACCTTCCGCCCGCCCTACTTCCACCGGAACGTGATGAGCGAGTTCATGGGGCTAGTGCACGGGGTCTACGACGCCAAGGCCGAGGGCTTCGAGCCCGGCGGCGCCAGCCTTCACAACTGCATGAGCCCCCACGGGCCGGACACCGAGACCTTCGAGACGGCGTCGGAGGCGAAGCTGGAGCCGGTCTACCAGGGCGACACCCTGGCATTCATGTTCGAGTCCCGTTACGTGTTCCGGCCCACTGCCCAGGCGCTGGAGGCGGACTTCCGGCAGACCGGCTACCAGGACATCTGGCAGGGCCTCAGACCGCAGTTCAAAGCGACGCGCGACCGGAACTGACCGCGTCCCGGTCACGCGTCCGATTGGCGCGCCGGCCTCAGCGGTCCTTGAAATCGGGCTTGCGCTTCTCCGCGAAGGCGGCCATGCCCTCGACGTGATCGTCGGTGGCGAAGGTGGACTGGAACAGGCGGCGCTCGAACCGCAGCCCTTCCTGCAGGCCGGTCTCGAAAGCCCGGTTCACGGCATCCTTGGCCATCATCACTGAAGGCATGGACAGCTCGGCGATAGCGTTTGCCGTCTTCAGGACCTCGTCCATCAGGCTGTCGGCGGGCACGACGCGGGTCACGAGGCCCGCCCGGTCGGCCTCCTCGGCGTCCATCATGCGCCCGGTCAGACACATCTCCATGGCCTTGGCCTTGCCGACGGCGCGCGTGAGCCGCTGGGTGCCCCCGGCACCCGGGATGATGCCGAGCTTGATCTCCGGTTGTCCGAACCGGGCGTTGTCGGCGGCAACGAGCATGTCGCAGCTCATGGCCAGCTCGCAGCCGCCGCCCAGAGCGTAGCCGGCCACCGCCGCGATGGTGGGCTTGCGGGCGTTCTGCACCGCGCCCCAACCCTTGGCGCTGGGAAAGTCATAGCGGAACATGCTGGCGTAATCGTGCTCCTGGAAGGCCTTGATGTCGGCGCCGGCGGCGAACGCCTTGTCGCCGCCGGTGATGACGATCACATGAATGGCGCGATCCGCCTCGAACGCCTCCACGGCGTCGCCCACCTCTTCCATGATCTCGTCATTGAGGGCATTCAGGGCCTTGGGCCGGTTCAGCGTGACGATGCCGACCCGGCCCCGGGTTTCCACGAGAATGTTCTTGTATGCCATTGCCTGGGTTTCTCCTCGGGTGAATGGAGTTGGGACACACTGAAGTATTCGCGCGTGGCTCCGGCCTACAGGCGCCTTCGCAGTTCGTGGCGCCCAGGGCCTCGCGCGAACATTTCAGTGTTTCCTTCGCCATCTATGCTGTAGCTCGGCATGACGGCCTCCTACGCCGCGGCGTGGCGGCGACTCTCCACCACGCGGAAGCGATTGGCAACGAACGCGCTGTCGCAGAGGCAGGCGTTGGCGGCCGGGTTGCCGCCCGTGGCATGGAAGTCGCTGAACGCCGCGGTCTGGTTGACGAACACCCCGCCGGTCAGGTTGCACGACAGCGCGACGCCCGCGTCCAGCGCGGCCCGCTCCATGTCGTTCAGCACCGACTCGCTGCTGGAATACACACCCCAGGTAATCGCGCCCTTCTCCCGGGCCAGCCGGCGCGCCCCGTCGATGCTGTCCGCGGTGGAATCGGTGGCGATCACGAAGGAAATCGGCCCGAACATCTCGCGGCTGTACTTGTCCGTGTCGGCGCCGTCGAGCTTGACCATGACCGGCGTGCGAACCCGCGCCCCGGGAAATTCCGGATGCTCGCGCTGCTCCGAGGCCAGGACCACTTCGCCGAGGGACGCCGCCTCCTCGATACGGTGCGCGGTCTGCTCCGACTGCACCGCGCCGAGGACGCCGCAGGCCCGCTCGTTGTCCGCCAGGAACTTGGCCACTCCGTCCGCCAGCGCCTTCGCGACCTCGTCGAAGCTCATGTGGCCCTGGTCCGTGTCGACGCCGCCGCGAGGCACGAAGATGTCCTGAGGCGTCGTGCACATTTGCCCCGAGTACAGACTGAGCGAGAAGGCCATGTTGCGCACCATGCCCTTGAGGTCATCGGTGGAGTCGATGACGACGCAGTTGACGCCGGCCTTCTCCGTGTACACCTGGGCCTGACGGGCGTTGGCCTCCAGCCAGTTGCCGAACTCGCTGCTGCCGGTGAAGTCGATGACCTTCACCTCCGGGCGCAGCGCCAGGTTCTTGGTGACCGGCGCCTCGGCGTCATCCACCACGAGGGAGACGATCCAGGGGTCGAAGCCGGCCTCCGCCAGCACCTCCTGGGCGACCTTTACGGTCAGGGCGAACGGCAGAATGGTGGCCGGATGGGGTTTGACGATCACCGGGTTGCCCGTCGCCAGGCTGGCGAACAGGCCCGGGTAGCCGTTCCAGGTGGGGAACGTGGACACGCCGATATTGAGCGCGATCCCCCGGGGTATGACATGGAAGTGCTTCTCCATGCGCAGGGGCTCGTGCTTGCCCTGGGGCTTGACCCACTCCGCCTGCGCCGGTGTCCGGGTCATGGCCTCGTAGGCGTAAGCCACGGCTTCCAGGCCGCGGTCCTGGGCGTGGGTACCACCGGCCTGGAAGGCCATGACGAACGCCTGGCCGGTGGTATGCATCACCGCGTGGGCCAGCTCGAAGCTGTGCTCGTTGAGCCGATGGAGGATCTCCAGGCACACGCCGGTGCGCGCGTCGGGACCCGCGTCGCGCCAAGCCGGCAGGGAAGCTTCCATGGCCGGAATGAGCTGGTCCGGGTCCACCCTCGGGTAGCGGATGCCGAGCTCGAACCCGTAGGGCGAGATCTCGCTCCCTGTCTCGCCGGTGATGCCCGGCATGTTCAGCTCGAAAGAACGGTTGAGCAGTGCGTCGAACGCCGCCTTGCCTTCGGCGGGCGCGTTTTCCCCGTAGACCTTGCCGCTGGGCGCTTCCGGGTACGGCGACCAGAACGCCCGGGTATGTGTCGTTTCCAGGGCCTTCTCCAGGGTCTCTCGGTGCTTGTCGAAAAAGTCGCTAGCCATGACCGCTGTTCTCCTCTGGTTGCGGTTCTTATCCGCCGCCGACCGTCACATCGCCGCCTCTTCGGCGCCCCTTTGGACGGGCATTGCGCCGAGGAGGACGGCATTGTCCGGGGGCGGCCCCGGCGACGCGTCTCGTCACCCGCTATTTTGATACGGCTTTGACTAGTGTCAATGCAATTCTTGTATCTGATTACCCGCATGCGGTACCTTTTCCCTGTTCAAATATAAGGGGGTGCACCGGCTACCGGGCCGCACCGCGAAGGAGGAGGCGCTCGCTGCCGACAATCGTCGGGAAGACACCTCATGAGGCTTTCCATGGCGATCCGCGGCCGTCCTATCGGTCGCCGCCGGCGCCGCCGGCCGCGCCCGGGCCCGGACACGTCACAACGTGATACAAATCCGGACCGATTCACGGCCTCAAAGGCAATCACAAAGGGGACTTCACCGCGGAGGAACAGCACCGCGGGAAGCTGCTCCGGGACAGGCGAGACGAAATGAGCTACGACAACATCGAGCTGGACATTGCCGGAGGCGTCGCGACACTGACGCTGAACCGCCCCAAGAACCTCAACAGCTTCAACGCGGCGATGCACGAGGACGTCCGCGACGCGCTGGATCGGATCGAGGCCGATTCCACGGTGCGCTGTCTGCTGCTGACCGGCGCGGGACGAGGATTCTGCGCGGGTCAGGACCTCTCCGACCGGAACGTGCTGCCGGGCGACGAGCCGCCGGACCTCAGCATCGCCATCGAGCGTTACTACAACCCGCTGATCCGCCGGCTCCGGGGCCTGGAGATGCCGGTGGTTTGCGCCGTGAACGGCGTCGCCGCCGGCGCCGGCGCGAACATCGCCCTCGCCTGCGACCTTGTGCTGGCGGCGCGCTCCGCGGTGTTCATTCAGGCCTTCTGCAAGATCGGCCTGCTGCCGGACTCCGGCGGCACCTGGCATCTGCCCCGACTCGTGGGCCACGCCCGCGCCATGGGCCTGGCGATGCTCGGCGACAAGCTCGGCGCCGAGCAGGCGGAGCAGTGGGGCATGATCTGGCGCTGCGTGGACGACGATGACCTCATGGAGGAAGCCCGCGCCCTGGCCGGCCATCTGGCGACGCAGCCCACCCGCGGGCTGGCCCTGACCAAGCGGGCCATCAACGCCGCCGCCGACAACAGCCTGGACGGACAGCTGGACCTGGAGCGGGACCTGCAGCGAGAGGCCGGACGGACCTATGATTACCGGGAAGGCGTGGCCGCGTTCATGGAAAAGCGCACGCCGTCCTTCAAGGGCGAGTGAACCCGAGGAGCCCGAGCACCATGGCTGACAGCGTCACCACACGCCAGAGCGCGCAGCAGGTCGCGGAAACCTGTGCCCGCACCATGTGGGCGGACGACAAGGCCTCCCAGGGGCTGGGCATGGCCATCCAGGAGATCCGTCCCGGCTACGCCCGGCTGTCCATGACCGTCCGCGAGGACATGGTCAACGGCCACAACATCTGCCACGGCGGCTTCATATTCACCCTGGCGGATTCCACGTTCGCTTTCGCCTGCAACTACAAGAATTTCGTGACCGTCGCCTCCGGCGGCGGTATCGACTTCCTGGCCCCGGCCCGGCTGGGCGACGTGCTGACGGCCACCGGCGAGGAACGTTCCCGGTCGGGCCGCACGGGCGTCTATGACGTCCAGGTGGAGGACCAGGACGGACAGCTGGTGGCGGTGTTCCGGGGCCGGTCCTACCAGACCCGGACACCGATGGTCCCCGGCCTCGAAGTGGCCGAATAGCCCGGCAGCGGCCGGACGACAAACTAAAATCAGTAAGGAAACGCGGCAGCGCCCTGCGGCGCCCGCGAGGAGGAGTGAGACATGATGAGCCCGGACGTGGCAGCCCGCGCACTGCTCGACGCCGTCGAGACCTGCTCGCGCGACGAGCTGCAGCATATCCAGCTGGAGCGGATGCGCTGGTCACTTAACCACGCCTACCGGAACGTGCCGTTCTACCGGCGCAAGTTCGACGAGGCGGGCATCCACCCCTCGGAGCTGAATTCGCTGGCAGAGCTGGCGCGTTTTCCCTTCACCATGAAGGACGACCTGCGCGACAACTACCCCTACGGCATGTTCGCCGTGCCGTTGCGGGACGTCGTGCGCGTCCATGCCTCCAGCGGCACCACGGGCCGGCCGACCGTCGTGGGCTACACCCAGAACGACATCGACACCTGGGCCAACGTCATGGCGCGCTCCATCCGGGCCGCGGGCGGCGGTCCCAACGATGTCGTCCACGTGGCCTACGGCTACGGTCTGTTCACCGGCGGCCTGGGCGCCCACTACGGCGCGGAGCGGCTCGGCTGCACGGTCATCCCCATGTCCGGCGGCCAGACCGAGAAGCAGGTGCAGCTCATCCAGGACTTCAAGCCGACCATCATCATGGTCACGCCGTCCTACATGCTGAACATCGCCGACGAGATGGAGCGCCAGGGCCTGGACCCGCGCGACAACTCCCTGCGGGTGGGCATTTTCGGCGCCGAGCCCTGGACCGACGCCATGCGCGCCGAGATCGAGGAGCGCCTCGGCATCGACGCCGTGGACATCTACGGGCTGTCCGAGGTGATCGGCCCAGGGGTCGGCCAGGAGTGCATCGAAACCAAGGACGGGCTGACCCTGTGGGAGGACCTGTTCTACCCGGAGATCATCGATCCGGAAACCGGCGAGGTCCTGCCGGACGGCGAGGAAGGCGAGCTGGTGTTCACCAGCCTGACCAAGGAAGCCATGCCCATCGTCCGCTACCGCACCCGCGATCTCACCCGCCTGCTGCCCGGGACTGCCCGGAGCATGCGGCGCATGGATCGCATCACCGGCCGCTCGGACGACATGCTCATTCTGCGCGGCGTGAACGTGTTCCCGAGCCAGATAGAGGAGCGCATCTGCAAGCAGGGCAAGCTGGCGCCCCATTACCAGATCCAACTCGACCGCGAAGGCCATCTCGACAGGATGACCGTGCTGGTGGAACCCAGACAGGAGCTGGGTCAGCTGGGCGAAGAGGACCGTCAGGCCCTGGCCGCCGACCTGCAGCACCACATCAAGTCCTACATCGGCGTCAGCACTACGGTGAGGGTGCTCAACGCCGGCGACGTGGAGCGCTCCCAGGGCAAGGCGAAGCGCGTGGTGGACAATCGGCCGAAGTAGGAGCCCGGCTTCGCCGGGCGATCCCAGGGCGCGCCGCCACCTGTAGGAGCCCGGCTACGCCGGGCGATCCCAATGCCCGAAGCGCCCGGCAAAGCCGGGCTCCTAATCAGCGTCCATCCGCGTCCGTCTGCGGCTCGCTTTCCCCAACCCCTGCGCTGCGCGTGACCGACTCCCGAGCCGCCGACATGGCCGCCCGGAGTACGTCGAGGTCGCCCACCTGATTGCTCAGCAGCAGGATCAGCTGAGCGTTCACCAGCCGGCTCTGCTCCTCGTCCAGGTCGCGGTGCATGTCCACCAGGGCCTGGTAGAAGTCGTCGGGTCGATCGAGCCGCGAGCTAACGTCCAGTTCCGCCTTGTCCATCGCTTTTCTCCCGTCTTGCCGATTCGGTGTCCCAGCGCCGGGCGCGGCGCCCGTGGCCCGGCCCACGGCTTCCGTGACGGCCGACCCGTTCAGGCGCCGCCAGCGCCCCGCGACGTGCTGGTCCGGCCGCACGAGATAGAACGTTCCGGCCCGGGCGTCGTAACGGCGGTGGGCCAGCCCTTGCGCGTCCTGGACATGGGTCCGGACGCCCAGCGGTTCGGCGTCGCCCTGCCCGACAGTGACGACGCGAACCGGGATCTCCGAGTGCTCGAGCGCCTTCATGGCATTCTGGTCAGCCTCGGGGATCGCGTCTTCCCGGCCCAGGAAATACAGGCCCGCGAACTCGCCGCCCAGACGGCTCAGCAGCCACTCGTCCCGGCCCTGACGGCGAACGGGGGCGTCCACGCAGCAGGCACCCGGCACCATGGCGCCCTCGAACGCATCTTCGTCGGCGGTGTTCAGGGGCGAATCGGCGAGCACCGCGGGTACGGACAGCCGGCCGCTGTTGACCAGCCGCTGGGCGAACGGGCAGCGCTCGGCGAGCATCAGCGTGGCGTCGCGGAACGTCCGGCTGACCTCGCTCTTGGGCGTGATGAAGTCGGTGCTGCGGGTGGAATTGAGGATGTTCTCGTCCGCGGCCGGGACCCGCTCCAGGTCGTAGCTGTCCAGCAGTGACTCCGGTGCCCGGCCCTGCAATACCATGGCCAGCTTCCAGGCCAGGTTGTCGGTGTCCTGGACGCCGCTGTTCGCGCCCCGGGCGCCGAAAGGCGAGACCTGGTGAGCGGCGTCGCCGGTGAAGAACACCCGCGGCAGCGGCCGGAAGCGTTCCATGCGCCGGCACTGGAACGTATACACGCTCACCCATTCCAGGTCGAACTGCGCATCCTCGCCCAGCATGGCGCGGATGCGGGGAATGACCCGCTCCGGCTTCCCCTCCTCCTCCGGATCCGCGTCCCAGCCGAGTTGGAAATCGATGCGCCAGACGCTGTCCGCCTGGCGGTGGAGCAACGTCGACTGGCCGGAGTGAAACGGCGGATCGAACCAGAACCAGCGCTCCGGGGGAAAGTCCGCTTTCATGATCACGTCGGCGATCAGGAACCGGTCCCTGAAGACCTGGCCCTCGCTCTTCAGCCCGAGCATGTGACGGACGGGACTGCGCGCGCCGTCCGCCACCACCAGGTAATCGGCAGTCAGCCGGTAAGGGCCCTCGGGGGTTTCCACGGTCAGGGTCACGCCGTCCGCCGCCGTCTCCACTGCGGTGACGCGATTCTTCCACCGTAGGTCGACGGCCTCCAGCTCCCGGGCTCGGTTGACCAGGAACTCCTCCACGTAATACTGCTGCAGGTTGATGAAAGCCGGCCGTCGGTGTCCCTCCTCCGGCAGCAGGTCGAACTGGTAGACCTCCCGGTTGCGGAAGAAGACCCGGCCCAGATTCCAGACCACGCCCTTGTCCACCATGGTCTGGCCGCAGCCGAGCCGGTCGAAGATCTCGAGGGTACGCTTGGAAAAGCAAATGGCACGGGAGCCGATGCTGACGGTGTCGTCCTCGTCCAGCAGCACGCTGTCCACGCCGTGCAGCGCCAGGTCGATAGCCGCGCTCAGACCCACCGGCCCGGCGCCGACGACCACCACGGAATGATGCGCCGGCCGCGACGCGTCCTGATCCGGCGTACGCCGGTATGGGTACACGGGGTTCTGGTGCCCGCTCACCATAGCCGCCACCTCCGTTCGCTATCCGTCGGCATGAACGCTCCGCGTCTTGCCCTCAACCTTTCCTGAATACACGCCGCCGCCCGGTGATCGATGGTGATGACATGCGGCTCAAGGTTTCCTGAAGCAGACTGCCCGGCCATGATGAACGTCTAGGGGATTGCACGACCGAAAACCGCCGCCGGACTCGCCGGCAAGAGCGGGGGCGGCAGTCGCGGCCGCCGCCCCGGGGTCGATCAGTCGACCAGCGTCCAGTCGCCGTTGCGGATCTCGATCATCCGGAACGCCGACAGGTCCAGGCCCAGGTGATCCGTCGGGGACATGTTGAACTCCCCGCCGGTGCCCATCAGGCCGTGAGTCTGCTCGATGGCGTCGCGCACTGCCGCCTTGTCCACGCTGCCCGCCTTCTTGATGGCGTTCACCGCAATCATCAGTGCGTCGTAGGCGTGACCGCCGAAGGTGGACACGGACTGGTCGAAGTGGCTCTCGAAGGCCTTCTTGTAGCCCACCACCACCGGCTTCTGCGGATCGCTGTCCGGCAGGTCCTCCGCCACCAGCAGGGCCGCCGCGGGCAGCCGGACGCCGTTGGCCGCATCACCGGCGAGCTCGATGTAGCTCTTGGACGCCACGCCGTGGGACTGGTAGAGCGGCACGTCGATGCCGATCTGACGGTAGTTCTTGGTCACGATGGCGGGGCCCTGGCCGAAGCCGCAGTTCAGCACCGTCTGCAGGCCGGCGGTGTTCTTGATCTTGGTGAGCTGGGCGGTCATGTCGGTATCCTTCGGGCCGTAGGTTTCGTCGGCCACGATCTGGACCTTGTAGTTGTCCGCCTGGTCCAGGGCCTGCTGCCGGCACGACTTGCCGAAGCCGCCCGTTCCGGAGATCAGCCCGACCTTGGTCAGGCCCCGGCTCTGCATGTCGGTGAAGACCTTCTGCACGGCCATCCGGTCGGTGTGCGGCGTCTTGAACACCCACTTCTTGACGGGATCAATGATCGGCACGCCGCCGGCCAGGGAGATGAACGGGATCTGGTATTGCTGCACCAGCGGGATCATGGCCATGGTTACGCCGGTGGTCGTGCCGCCGATGATCAGATCCACCTGGTCGGCGGTGATCAACCGCTTGGCGAAGGTCCGCGCCTTGCCCGCGCTGGCGCCGTCGTCGTAGTGAACCAGCTCCAGCTGCTTGCCGAGCACGCCGCCGTCCTTGTTGATGCGGTCGATGTAGAGCTGCAGGGTCTTCAGCTCCGGGTCACCCAGGAAGGACGCCGGCCCAGTCACGGCCAGCGTGGTGCCGATCTTTATCGTATCCGCCGCCGCGGCGGCACCGGAAACCGCCAGCGCGGCGGCGCCGGCCAGAAGGGACAACTTGCGCACGAAACTGCGTAGCATTGGAAACTCCTCCATCCTCTAGCCCGCGGGGCCTGTTTTCTTCTCTCGGCGCCGCCCGTGGGTCGCCGGCAGGGCGTCCTTCAGGGCGACATTAAAACCTTACAAAATTACTAAGAAATTCATTATTCCTGTATCAGATAAAAATTAGTTGCCTTCAAAACTAGTGTCAAGCCATGCCGACCTGGTTGTTCCAAACAGCATTGGTTGAGATGCGACACCGTCCATGGCCCTGCATGGATATGATCGCCGCCGCAGCATCAGCGACCTCCGCAATGTGTCGTGAAAGGCACGTCACGAGACGGAGACGCGCCCTCACATGCCCAGATAGGCTCGCTTGACCTCCTCGTCCTCCAGCAGCTCGGGACCCGGCCCGGACAGCACGATCTCGCCGGTCTCGATCACGTACCCGTGGTCGGCGAGACCGAGGGCCCCGGCAGCGTTCTGCTCCACCAACAGCACGGTCATGCCGTCTTCCTTCAGTCGCCGGATGACGTTGAAAATCTCGGCCACCAGCAGGGGCGCCAGCCCCATGGACGGCTCGTCCAGGAGCAGGACCCTGGGCCGTGCCATGAGTGCGCGGGCAATGGCGAGCATCTGCTGCTGGCCCCCGGAGAGCGTGCCGGCCGGCTGGCGGCGCTTCTCGCGCAGGATCGGGAAGAGCTCGTACATCCGCTCGCGGTCGGCGCGGGTGGCCGCGTTGCTGCCCCGGGCGTAGGCGCCCAGTGCCAGGTTGTCCTCCACGCTCATGGGCCCGAATACCTGGCGCCCCTCGGGCATCTGCACAATGCCGGCCGCGACCCGGCGCTCCCCGGGCATCCGGGTGATGTCACGGCCGTCGAGGCGGATGCTGCCGCCGCTGCTCGGATGAATGCCCGACAGCGTCCGCAGGAGCGTGGTCTTGCCGGCTCCGTTGGCGCCCACCAGCGCCACCAGCCGTCCCTCCGGGATGCGCACGTCGATGCCCTTCAGGGCCTGGATCCGCCCGTAGTGGCTGGTCAGTCCCTGAACCTCCAGCAGGGCCGGCGCGGCCGCCCTCTCCGCCGCGGGCCGCGCCGCCTCGCGGGCGTGCAGGCCCAGCCCGTAGGGCTCCGGGGCCAGGTTGGCAATGCGGCTGTGCAGATCGCGGAACCGGGCCTGAACGCGCTCGCCGAACAGTGGATCGTCGTTGCGGGCGAAGGCGGCGTCGATCTCCGCCCAGTCCGCGTCGGTGAGCACCTCACGGGCCCTGGGGATGACTTCCCGCTCCTCCCGCTGCAGGTGCTCCCGCTGGAACGCCAGATAGCGCTCCACCGCTTCGCGGAACGCCGCGCAGGCACCCGGTGCGCCGGACGCGCACGCGGCCAGGCTGCCGCGGGCCGTCTCCACCAGCTCCGGCCCCTCCCGGTGCTGCTGCTCCAGCTCGTCCAGAGTCGCCGCCAGCTCCGGGCTGCGCCGCCGCAGCGCCTTGAACAGGTACTGATCCTCTTTCGGGTGATGGACCTGATCGGCGTAGGACTCGATGTACTCGAAAACGGCTTCGAACAGCTCCGCGTCCGGCGGCGCGCCGCCTTCTTTAACGGCGCCCGAGAGCTCCTCGGCGACGTTGAGGATGCGCCAGATGCCGTTGTGCTCGGCCTGAATGACACTGATCGCGGAAGGCATGATCGATTCCCGTTTCGCCGAATGGTGCTGGCAGGCCCTAGGCCGCGCCGAGGTAGGCGGAGATGACGTCCGGATTGTGCCGGACTTCTTCCGCCGTGCCCTCCGCCAGTTTCTTGCCGTAGTCCAGGACGAGAATGTGATCGGAGATGTTCATCACCAGCTTCATGTCATGCTCCACCAGCACCACGGTGACGCCGCTGTCCGAGACCTTCTGAATCAGCGCGTCGATCTCCGCCGTCTCGTTGGCGTTCAGCCCCGCCGCCGGCTCGTCCAGCAGCAGCAGCCGCGGCTCCGCGGCCAGGGCGCGGGCGATCTCCAGCCGCTTGAGGGCACCGTAGGGCATGGAAGACGCCATGTGGGCCGCGTAGCCCGCAATGCCGACGAACGCCATTAGCTCCAGGGCCCGCTCGCGGGCGTCGCGGTCGCCCCGCACCACCGACGGCAGCCGCAGCATGGCGGGCAGGAACCGCTGGTTGAGCTGGAGGTGGCGCCCGATCATGACGTTCTCCGCAGCCGTCATGTTCATGCATACCCGCAGGTTCTGAAACGTCCGGCTCATGCCCTGCCGGGCCAGCCGGTGCGGCGGCGTGCCGGCCACATCCGCGCCGTCCAGCAGGATTCGGCCCGCGCTGGGCGTATACAGCCCGGTAATCAGGTTGAACAGGGTGGTCTTGCCCGCGCCGTTGGGCCCGATCACGGAATGGACCGCACCCTCGCCCACCGAGAAGCTCAGGTCCTGGATCGCGTGCACGCCGCCGAACACCTTGGACAGTCCGTCGATCTCCAGCAGCGCCATCGGTCAGCCTTCCTTCCGCAGCCGTTGGGCCAGCGACGGCAGCAGTCCCCTGGGCAGGAAAATCATGGTGGCCATCAGAATGGCGCCGAAGATCACTGCCTCGTACTCGTCGAAGCCGGTCAGGAACTGGGGCAGAAGGGTCAGGATCACCGCGCCCACGATGGCCCCGAACGTGGAAGCCATGCCACCCACCACCACCATGGTCACGAACTCGATGGAGTGGAAGAAGCTCGCCAGATCGGGGGTGATGAACCCGGAATAGAAGGCCGTCATGGCGCCCATCAGGGCAGCGAACACCGCCGAGACCACGAACACCAGCACCTTGTAGCGCGTAGTGTCCACGCCCGACATCTGGGCGGCCACCTCCGAGCCGTGCACCGCCCGCAGCGCCCGGCCCACCGGGGAGTCGATGATGTTCAGCGCCAGCCACACCGACAGCACCAGCAGCACGCCGATTACCCAGTACCAGGTGCCCTCCCCGGCCACGGTCCAGCCGAACACGTGGAACGGCGGCACGATCATGCCGTCCGGCCCGCCAGTGAGCCAGGTTTCGGCGCGCAGGAATATCGCCACCAGCACGCCCAGTCCCAGGGTGGCCATGGCCAGGTAGTGTCCCCTGAGGCGCAGGATGGGCCGAGCGACGATGAACGCCACGATGCCCACCCCCACCAGCGCCGCCATCAGCGCCAGCACGGGGTGCCATCCGAGGACCCCGGCCAGGAGCCCGCTGCAATAGGCGCCCAGTCCGAAAAAGCCGGCGTGACCGAGACTGATCTGTCCGGCATACCCGATGAGCAGGTTGAGCCCGATGGCCACGATGGCGTTGATGCCCACGTGTATGGCCACGTCATAGTAAAAGACGTTGGGCAGGAACAGAGGCACCAGCAGCACGACGAGCGCCACCAGTCCCAGGCCGCCGACGCGGGGATTCAGGAGCTTCCGCATGCCGCTATACCCTCTCGGTTCCGCGCTTGCCGAACAGCCCGCTGGGCAGGAAGAAGAGGATCGCCAGGATCAGCACGAAGGCCACGGCGTCCTTGTACTCCGACGACAGGTAGCCGGCCGACATGGTCTCGGCCACGCCGAGGATGAGCCCGCCCACCACGGCGCCGACGCCGCTACCCAGCCCGCCGATGACGGCGGCGACGAACCCCTTCAGGCCCAGCCCGATGCCGATGTCGTAGGAGGTGAACGTGATGGGCGCCACGAGGATACCGGCCACCGCGCCCAGCATCGCCGACAGCGCGAAGCTCAGCATCAGCACGAAGCGGGTGTTGATGCCCATCAGCCGGGCGGCGTCCTTGTTGTAGGCGGTGGCCAGCATGGCCTTGCCCACCAGGGTGCGATTGAAGAAGTAGCTCAGCCCCAGGACGACCGCCACGCTCACGCCCAGCACCCAGAAGTACTGGGGCTGAATCGAGGCCCCGCCGATGACGATCGGCTGATCGCCGCTGAACGCCGGCAGGGCGTGAAACTCCTTGCCCCAGAGCACCTGCGCCACCCCGCGCAGGAATATGGAGGCACCGATGGTGATGATGATCAGCGGCACGACGTCCGCGTCCTTGGCGGGCTCGATGGCCAGCTTCTCCATGGCGATGCCCACCAGCGCCGCAGCCGCCACCGCGATCAGGATCGCCAGCGGCATGGGCACACCCGCGCCGACGAGCATGACCGTGGACATGCCGCCGATCATGAGGAACTCGCCTTGGGCGAAGTTGATCACGTGGCTGGCGTTGTAAATGATCGCGAACCCCAGCCCCACCAGCGCGTAGGTGGCGCCGATGGTAATGCCGGTAAACAGGTACTGCAGGAACTCTGCAAGCATTGCCGCGCCTACCCCCCGTGCCTGACCGGGACCGGGGCGCTCACGAGGCGGTCTGCCGCCGGCCAGCGCATTGATGGGTGTTCATGCCTGCTCTCCTCCTCTCCCGCCCCCGTTTCTGACGAAGGGGTTCGTTCTGCGTTACGGATGCTCACCCAGACGAATTATCATTGTGTCACTTGAGGCAGGGCCGCGTCGCGCGCCGGACCGCACCGACCGGCTCGGCTCATACATGCGGCATGGGTCGCACCAAGCGCTACTGCCTCACAAGCTATTTTCGACCAGAACTAAAGTCAAGTGATTCTAAATCGATTACCACTTGATATATTCTTGTTACGCTTTCACGGATATGGGGGATGGACTTTGGCGTCGAGGCACGGCATTTTGACCCCCGACAGCCGGCCGGCAGGGGGAAGACGCAGCACCGACATGGCAAGGGTCCGCATAGTCGACGACCTGGTGACGGAGTTCCGCGAGCGGCGTCCGATCCGGGCCGGGTCGCTCATCATCACGGTCTATGGCGACGCCATCGCCCCGCGCGGCGGCACTGTCTGGCTGGGCAGCCTGATACAGCTCCTGGAGCCGCTGGGCTTGAGTCAGCGCCTGGTACGGACCTCCGTCTATCGGCTGTCCAAGGAGGGCTGGCTCACCTCCGAGCAGGTGGGCCGGCGCAGCTATTACAGCCTCACCCGCGCCGGCTGGCGCTCGTTCGAGAAGGCCTACCGGCGGGTCTACGCCGAGCCTCACCAGGACTGGGACGGGGAATGGACCCTGGTGATTGCCAATGAGGTGCCCAACGGCGAACGCGAGGCGGTGCGCAAGGAGCTCACCGCCCTCGGCTTCGGCACCGTGGCGCCCGGCGTGCTCGCTCACCCCGCGCCCTCCCACGAGATGCTCGCCGCCAGCCTTCAGGACCTGGACGTCCAGGGCGACATCATCATCATGCATGCCCGCAACGACGGGCTCGCCACCTCCCGGCCTCTGAACCGGCTGGTCCGCGATGTCTGGAACCTGGAGGCCCTGTCCGCTGAGTACGAGCAGTTCCTGGAACGCTTCCGCCCGGTCTACCGTGCGCTGAAGAGCGCCAGGCGTCTGGACCCCGGGCAGTGCTTCCTGGTCCGCACGCTGCTCATCCACGAAGGGCGGCGCCTGATGCTCCGCGACCCGCAGCTGCCCGAGGACGTGCTGCCCTCGGACTGGGAGGGCTCCGCCGCCCGGCTGCTGACCCGCAATCTCTACCAGCTGACCTACGCCCTGGCGGAGCGGCACCTCTCCAGCATGCTGCAGACGGCCGACGGCCCCCTGCCCGAGCCCGCACCCTACTTCTACCGGCGTTTCGGCGGCCTCAGCTGAGCAGCCCGGGGCAACGGTTACGGGTGTGTGCCGCCTGCCGGCACGGGTGATACAGAAACGCCCCGGAATGCACGCTTCCCGCAGCCGCTGCCGCCGATCCCCATTCCGGCACCCCTGTCCGCAGCCCCTGTGCAGCGCGCATTATCGCTGTCCTCGCCGCGTCGTAACGCCGGTCGGGACGGCCGTGATTTTTATGACACATAACCTTGACTGTAACACCACATTTTGTATCATTCTAAGGATAATCGGCCGCGGAACGCGGTCGGCGGACAGCGGTTTGGAGGAGGCCCTGCCATGTATAGCCAGCTGGTGGACACCGGAACGAAGCGCGTCCTCTCGGACGAGGAGCTCTCGGAGCAGGAGCGCGAGTTCCAGCAGAAGGTCGACGCCGACATACGCATCGAGCCGAAGGACTGGATGCCGGAGAAGTATCGGGACACGCTAGTCCGCCAGATCGCCCAGCACGCCCATTCCGAGATCGTCGGCATGCTGCCGGAGGGCAACTGGATCACCCGCGCCCCCAGCCTGCGCCGCAAGCTCATTCTGCTGGCCAAGGTTCAGGACGAAGCCGGCCACGGGCTGTACCTCTACAGCGCCGCCGAGACTCTGGGCGTTTCCCGCGAGGACCTGGTGCAGGCCCTGCACACCGGGCGCATGAAATACTCCAGCATCTTCAATTACCCGACCCTGACCTGGGCGGACATCGGCGCCATCGGCTGGCTGGTGGACGGTGCGGCGGTCACCAACCAGATCCCCCTGTGCCGGTGCTCTTACGGGCCCTATGCCCGGGCCATGGTCCGGGTCTGCAAGGAGGAGAGCTTTCACCAGCGCCAGGGCTACGAAATCATGCTGGAGCTCAGCCGCGGCACCGCGGCCCAGAAACGCATGGCCCAGGACGCGCTCGACCGCTGGTGGTGGCCGTCGCTGATGATGTTCGGCCCGCCGGACGGCGAATCCGTGCACACCCAGCAGTCCATGCGCTGGAAGATCAAGCGCCACACCAACGACGAGCTGCGTCAGCGCTTCGTCGATCAGACCGTGCCGCAGGGGCACTACCTGGGCCTCACCTTCCCCGACCCGGACCTGAAGTGGAACGAAGAAACCGGCCACTACGACATCGGCGAAATTGACTGGTCCGAGTTCTGGGACGTGATCAAGGGCAACGGCCCCTGCAACTGGGAGCGTATCCGCGCCCGGCGCGAGGCCTACGACAACGGTGCCTGGGTGCGCGAGGCCGCGGCGGCCCACGCCGAGAAGCAGGCACGCCGGCGCCAGGTCGCCTGAGCGCCCGCACCGATGGAGGAGACCTCATGAAGGACTGGCCGCTCTGGGAAGTGTTCATTCGCAGCAAGCACGGGCTCTCCCACAAGCACGTGGGCAGCATCCATGCCGCCGACGGCGGCATGGCAATCGAGAACGCCCGCGACGTGTACACGCGGCGCAACGAGGGCGTGAGCATCTGGGTGGTCCGATCGGAGGACATCGTCTCGTCCTCCCCGGGCGACAAGGACATCCTGTTCGACCCCAGCGAGGACAAGGTCTACCGGCACCCCACCTTCTATGAGGTGCCGGACGACGTCGAGAACATGTGACGCGCCGGGGCCGGCGGCGGCCCCGCGGCGCGCGGAGACAGCGAGATGGATCGTCGGGAAGCGCTCTTCGAATACCTGCTGCGCCTGGGCGACAATGCTCTGGTGCTCGGCCACCGCCTGTCCGAGTGGGTCGGCCATGCCCCGGCCCTGGAGGAAGAGATGGCCACGGCCAACGTGGCCCTGGATCTGATCGGCCAGGCGCGCAACTGGCTCGCCTACGCCGGCAAGGTGGAGGGCAAGGGCCGCGACGAGGACGCCCTGGCCTATCACCGGGACGTGCTGGACTTCCACAACGCCCTGCTCTTGGAGCTGCCCAACGGGCACTACGGGGACACCATCGCCCGGCAGCTGTTCTTCGACGCCTTTCACTATCACCAGCTGGAAGCGCTCAGCCGCTCCGCGGACGAGCACATCGCCCAGGTGGCCGCCAAGTCCCTCAAGGAGGTCGGCTACCACCTGCGCCGCAGCGGCGAGTGGACGGTGCGCCTGGGCGACGGCACCGATGAGAGCCGCGAGCGCATCCAGGGCTCCGTCGACGAGCTGTGGGAGTACACGGGCGAGCTGTTCACCATGGACGAGGTGGACCGCGTGCTGCTGGAGGCGGGCATCGGCGCCGACCTGGATACCGTTTTCGAGCAGTGGGATTCCCATGTCTCCGCGGTGCTGGAGCAGGCGACCCTGACGCGGCCGGAGCGCGGCTGGATGCAGTCCGGCGGCAAGCAGGGCCGGCATAGCGAGCACCTGGGCTACCTGCTCGCCGAGATGCAGTTCCTGCCGAGGGCTTACCCCGATGCCCGCTGGTGAGCAAGTTCCCCCGCGTGAGTCACGCTCGGAGCAGATCAGGCGCTGGCTGGAGGCCGTGACCGATCCCGAGATCCCGGTCCTGACCATCGGCGATCTCGGCATCCTGCAGGAAATCCACGCGGAGGACGATCGGGTGGAGATAGTCATCACCCCGACCTATTCCGGCTGCCCCGCCATGCGGTCCATCGAGGAGGGCATCGTCGCCGAGCTGGAACGCCACGGCGTCTCCGGCGTCCGGGTCACCACGCGGATATCGCCGCCGTGGACCACCGACTGGCTCAGCGAGGCCGGCCGCCGCAAGCTGCTGGCCTACGGCATCGCGCCGCCGGAGCGAAACTCCACCAGCAAGAAGGCGCTGTTCGGCGGCTCGCCGGTGGTGGCCTGCCCGCAGTGCGGCTCCACCCGCACGACCCGCGTCAGCGAATTCGGCTCCACGGCCTGCAAGGCACTGTATCGCTGCGAGGACTGCCTGGAGCCCTTCGACTATTTCAAGTGCCTGTAGATAACGCGGGACCGGGGCTGACGGCGCCCACGGTCCCCACGGGGAGGCGAAGACCATCCATGTCCAGATTTCACGAGCTGCGCATTGCCGACGTCCGGCGCGAGACCCGTGACACGGTGTCCCTGGCTTTCGAGGTGCCCGAACCGCTGAGCACGCATTACCGCTACCAGGCCGGCCAGCACCTGGCCCTACGCACCTGGATCGAAGGTGAGGAGGTCATGCGCACCTACTCCATCTGTACCGGCGTCCAGGATGGGGAGCTGCGGGTGGCCATCAAGCGCCAGCCCCACGGGCGCTTTTCCAGCTTCGCCAACGAGGCCCTCGATGCCGGCCAGACACTGGAGGTCATGGAGCCCATGGGCCACTTCAGCGTCACCCCCGACCCCGAGCGCCCCCGCCACCACCTGGCGTTCGCCGCCGGCAGCGGCATCACCCCGGTCATCTCCATACTCAGGACCGTTCTCGCCGCCGAGCCGCGCAGCCGATTCACCCTGGTCTACGGCAACCGCAACGCCGGCGCCATGATCTTCCGCGAGCAGCTGGAAGACCTGAAGAACGAGTACATGGGCCGCTTCAACATGCTCAACGTCATGAGCCGGGAGCAGACCGACATCGACCTGTTCCACGGCCACATCGACGCCGAGAAGTGCGACGCCCTGCTGGAGCACTGGATCGGCGCCGACGACGTGGACGAGTGCTACATCTGCGGCCCGGAACCCATGATCCACGCGGTCCGCGGCTCCCTGGAGGCCCACGGGATCGCGCCGGAGCACATCCACTTCGAGCTGTTCACCGCCCCCGGCGAGTCGGAGCGCCGCCACCAGGCACGCAAGGAAGACCGCAACGCGGATCACTCCGTGTCCACGGTCACGGTCGTGGCCGACGGCCGGCAGACCCAGTTCGAGCTGTCCCGCAACACCGACCCCATCCTGGAAGGCGGGCTCGAGGCCGGCGCCGACCTCCCCTTCTCCTGCAAGGGCGGCGTGTGCTCCACCTGCCGCGCCAAGGTGCTGGAGGGCGAGGTGGAGATGGACGTCCACTTCGCCCTTGAAGACTACGAAATCGAGGCCGGCTACGTCCTCACCTGCCAGAGCTACCCGCTGACCGAGAAAGTGGTGGTGAGCTATGACGAGTAGCGGGAAGACACGTTTTAGCCGCGGGTGAACGCGGATGGACGCAGATCCTTGGGAGGAATGTCAGCCGCGGCACCTGTAGGAGCGCCGCGAGGCGCGATCGGGTCAGGAGGCTTAGCCACACAGGGACTCGCCGCGGGGATGCGCCTCCCAAAGCCCTTCGATACGCCGCGGCGGCGAGTTCGAGCGTGGGAGCGGCGACCTCGCGGCGACCGCCACCCGAGCTTGAAGCGTTCGCGCCGGCGTCGGCGTTCCCGCGACAGCCCGTTTTGCCCGTAGGGGCGGCCCATGGCCGAGAACGTTGTCCGCCCGCTCCCGCCCCAGTCAGAGACAGCGGCGAACGCTGGCTAGTATCATGCCGGTTCGTACGCAGCGCGTTCACGTCGAAGCGGTATCCATGCGCTGCGACGCCCTCATCCGTCCATACCCGACAACCCGGAGTCCGGACCATGTCGCGTGCAATCGAAATTTCCGCCGCCGACGGCACCATCGATGCCCATATCTTCACCCCCGCCAGCGCCGGCACGCCGCTGCCGGCCGTCGTGCTGTTGACCGACATCGGCGGCCTGCGCCCCTGCTACCACGAGAAGGCCCAGCAGGTGGCGAACAATGGCTACGCCGTGCTGATGCCCAACGTCTACTACCGCGACGCGGCCGGAGAGGTCGTTCCGGAAGGCAAGTCCTTCCGCGATCCGGACGTGCGGCCAACTCTGCTCGAGTATGCCGGACACCTGACGCCCGAGGCCCAGGCCCGCGACTTCGAGGCCCTGCTCGGCTGCATCGACGCCGAATCCGAATTCGCGAGCGGCAAGGTCGGCGTCGTCGGCTATTGCATGACCGGCGCGTTCGCCCTGCGGATGGCGGCCAACCATCCCGACCGCGTCGCCGCGGCCGCGGGCTTCCACTCGGCCCGGCTGGCGAACGCGGACGACCCGAACAGCCCGCTGCACGTCGTGGGCGGCATCAAGGGGCGGGTTTACCTGGGCCATGCCGACAAGGACGAGCTCATGGCCCCGGCGCAGATCGCGCGCCTGGACGAGGCACTGGCCGAGGCTGGCGTGGACTTCACTACCGAGCTCTACAAGGGCGCTGCCCACGGCTACACGGCCAAAGACGCCCCCGTATACGACGCGGCCGCCGACGCACGGCATCACAAGCGGCTGGCGATGCTGCTGGAGGAGACGCTGTAGCCGCCGTTTCCCGTTCGCGGCCATGGACTCGCCGCGGGGACGCGCCTCCCACGGTCCTCCGATTCGCTGCGGCGGCGAATTCCACCGTGGGAGCGGCGACCCCGCCGCGAATGCCTCCGATGCGAAGATCATCTCGCCGGGGTCGGTGCTTCCACGCCGATGTTGATCCCCCGCCCAACGAACCGAGCATGCCTCTTCCCACCGACCCGCGTATTGCTATACTTGATCCGCCACTGCCAAGCGCCCACCCGCGGCGGCTAAAAGGCTAAACGCCCGGCGGCTCATCCCGAGCCGGACCATCGGGCGCTCCACCTCTCCCCGAATCGCGTCGGCCATGGCTGGCGGGTTAGTTGTGTTCACACTCCATCCCGCCGGTGTCGCTCCCGGGCGGCCGCCGTTTTTCGGCCGGCCTCCCGCGGGGCGCCGCCGCGCGTTTACCGCGGAGCATTAACCGTATGTGCAGCTTCGTTGTGAATGCAGTGAAACGCTGGATACCGCCGTTGGTGCTGGCCCTGACGGCTGGCGCCGCCACGGCGGCGAACGTGCGGGTCTACACAGGGGACCCCGTGCCCGTCGGCAACGGCACCGCCCGGGTCATCGTCACCGCCACGCCGCAAGGCGTTCCCCGCTCGGTGTCCGTGGCCTTCAGCGGCGACGCGCTGGAAGGGCTGCCGGCGGCACAACCGGATCGTTCCGAGTGGGAATACGTGGTCCCGATGCCGAAGGGCGCACCGTCGACCGGCTACGACCACGTGGGCCTGAACTGGAATCCCGCGGGTCATCCGCCCGAGGGCGTCTACACGCACCCGCACTTCGACGTGCACTTCTACCTGATCGACCGCGCGCAACAGGAGGCCGTCACCTTCAAAGACGAGGCGGCCGCACGGGGTCTGACCCCGCCCGATCCCCGGATCGTCCCCTCGGGCTACGTCATCCCGCCGGATACCGCCGTCGAGCAGATGGGCGTTCACGGCGTCGATCCGCAGAGCCGCGAGTTCCACGGCAAGCCGTTCACTTACACGTTCATTTACGGCTACTACCAGGGGCGGATGGTGTTCCTGGAGCCGATGGTGACGCTGGACTTCTTCCGCTCGGGGGCCGACGTGACGATGCCCGTGAAAAGACCCCAGGCCTATAGTCTGCCGGGCTACTACCCGGCCAAATACCGGGTCGGCTACGATCCGGTCCGCAAGGAATACCGGGTCTCCCTGCTGGACCTGCGCCAGTATCCCGTGAAAACCGCCAGGCGGTAGGCGTTCCGCCCGGAAATCGATCGGACATCCGCCACGGCCCGACGACCGGGAGGCGTCGGGCCGTTCGATCGACCGCCCCGCGCTGCTTCACCCCCTCACGCTGCCGCCCCTGACCCGGGGCAACCCAAGGTATCGAGGCTCCCCGTCGTCACGGCGGCGCGTTTGCGCTTATATTTTTATCGACTAAGCTAATAACTGTTAGTTATGGCAACCCCACAAAACATACAACTCCTTCAGCAAAAGGTGTTTGCACCGGGAGGCACCTATGGATACGCCCGAAGACTTCGATACAGGCGGCGTCACGCGTCGCGAGTTCGCAAAGCTGGTGGGCCTGGCGGGACTGACGCTGTGTGCGGCGCCGGCGCTGGTCCGGAAAGCCGTGGCCGCGAATGCGCCGGATTCCTCCGTCATCATCCCCGGCAAGGCGTCCAACATGATCGTTCATAACGCCAAGCTGGGCGTCATGGAGACACCCCTGCCCATGCTGCGGGAGCACTACATCACCCCGAAATCGATCATGTATCAACGCATGCACTTTCCGGTAAGTGGGGCGAATGCATGGGTGGACAGCACGGACGCACCCGATTTCAAGGAGTGGAGCATCGACGTCAGTGGTCTCGTCGCCCATCCGGCAAAGATCAGCCTCGACGAGCTGAAGCAGATGGAGCAGCAGAAGGTGACTGCCGTGATGCAGTGCGCCGGCAACGGCCGCTCCTTCTATGCGGCAAAGGCCAAATGCCCCGGCGGCCAGTGGCAGCACGGCGGCATGGCGAACGTGGAATGGGAAGGCGTTCCGCTGCGCGAAGTGCTCGACAAGCTGAACCTCAGCCCGAGCCCGGACGCCACGTGGCTGAGCGCCAACGGGCGCGACGTGCCGCCGACCGAGAAGGGCGCCGACTTCATCAAGAGCTTCCATCTGGCCGACCCCGCCCTGGACCACGCGCTGCTGGCGCTGAAGATGAACGGCGAGCCGATCCCGGCGATCCACGGCGCACCCGTACGCCTGGTCATTCCCGGCTACTACGGCAACATGAACGTGAAGTCCGTGGAGCAGCTGCTGCTGACGTCCGAGCAGTCACCGAGCCCCTTCCAGTCCATCGCGTACCGGGTTCCCAACAAGCTGGTACAGCCCGGGGAGATGCGCGTCTCGGAGTTCAACGCGGAGAACAGCAAGCCCACTTATGCGTTCCGCATCATGAGCGTGATCTTCTCGCCGCTGGCGGAGGACGGCCCGCAGAAGGCCGGCAGCATCACGGTGAGCGGAGTGGCCTTCAACGACGGCACGGCGCCGATCACCCGCGTCGATGTGTCCGCGGACGGCGGCAAGTCGTGGCAGGCGGCATCCATCGACGAACCGCCCAGCCCGTTCGCCTGGTATCAGTGGAAGACCTCGATGTCCCTGGACAGCGGTGAGCACGAGCTCATGGTGCGGGCCACCGACGCGGCGGGCCGCACCCAGCCGCTGGACGGCACAGAGCTCTGGAATCCCAAGGGCTACGAGTGGCACGGCGTCGACCGGGTCAAGATCAAGGTGACCTGACGACGTGCATGCCGCGGGGGCGGCTCGTGAACACCGCCCCCGCAGCGCTTCACCATCCATGCGGGAAAGTTGCAGGTACGCTGATGATATTGCTCATTCGGCGCGCGGAAAACATTGGCCAGAGCAAATCCACCGGCGGGCGTCGGACGCAGCTGCCCGGCGACGGCACGGACACTTCGCCGCATCCGCCCTGCCGCGGACGGGCAAGACTCAGGGCCACCATGCTGCCGGCAGCGCTCGCCGCGCTCTTCCTACTGGGCGCATTCGGGGCCGCGCGACCCGCGAACGCCCAGGACACCATGCTCCCGAAGGGGCCGAACCGCGAGCTGGTCTACGGCAAGTGCCGCACCTGCCACAGCCTCCAGTCGGTCGAGGACTCCGCCGGCATCACGCGTACCCAATGGGAGAATGTCCTGAGCGACATGGGGATGTACGGCCTTGACGTTACTGACAAGGAGCGGGACCGGATACTCGAGTACCTGGCCACTTATCTGGGCCCCAACCCGCCCGCATCGGCCGAGGCCGGGGACACCGCCGACGAGGAGCAGACCCTGGCGGGCCGGGACATATTCGCGCAGCAGTGCAGCTCCTGCCACAAGACCACGGGCACCGGCCGCCCCGGCGAGTTCCCCCCGCTTGCGGACAACCCGGACCTGTTCCTCACCGCCGAATACCCGGCGCTGGTGCTGTTGAACGGGATGCACGGACCCATCAGGGTCCATGGTGAGACGTTCAACGGCCTGATGCCGTCCTTCGGCTTCCTGGCCGACCAGCAGATCGCCAAGGTGATCGAGTACGTACGCGGTGCCTGGGGCAATGACGCGCACAGGCCCGAAGGCCTGACCGATCTCAGTGCGAAGGACATCGCCGCCGTCCGCGGCAAATCGCTGGCCCCCGAGGACGTCCACGCCTACCGCCGGAAACACGGCGGCAAACAGCCGTCGGAATAACGGGGCACCGAACGGCACGCGCGGCGCGCAACGCCCCCGCGTGGGACGGGCCGCCGAGGTCCAGGCCGCAATCCGCCAAAAATGGACGAACGGCGTTGCAACTTCCGGCGCCTGAACTAGCATTTTTATTTACCTGCTATTAACGATTTTGCCGGCGGGGCGGGGAATTTTGTGCCGCCAATCACGCACCCATCGCCGCGGATTTTCCCCGCCCGCCTTTCTTCCGGATTGCCTGGGTACACCCGGACGGTCTTCGCAACGCCAAGCAGAAACGAGAGGAGGTGAAGAGGACAAAAAGTAACACTCAATTGGCACTGATTGAGTAATCACAAGGAGGCCGTGATGAAAACGCCAATCGGATTCTCCGTAAAACTGATCGCAGCCGCCTGCGTTCTGGCGCTGGCACCCCTCGCGATCGGCACCGCAGTCGCTTCCCCGGGCAAGGCCGGGGCTCCCGCCTTCCGCGTCGATCCCAGCTGGCCCAAGCCGCTGCCCCATCATTGGCAGATCGGCCAGGTCGCCGGCATCGCCGTGGATCAATACGACCATATCTGGATCATCCAGCGTCCGCGCACGCTCACCGACGACGAGGCCTGGGCCACCGACGCCTACACCCAGGGGTGCTCGGACGGAACCCTGCCCGACCCGGGCACGGGACTGTGCAGCGACGGCAGCACCCCGGTCGCCGTGGATGCATTCGGCCACCCGCGCCCCTTCGGTCCCGAGGCGGACTGCTGCGTTCCCGCCCCGGCCGTCATGGAGTTCGACACGCGGGGCAACCTGCTGCGCGCCTGGGGCGGCCCGGTCCAGCGGGACCCGGACTGGGGCTGGCCGGCGGCCAACTGCCTGCCGGACGACGGCTGCCAGTGGCCGGCCAACGAGCACGGCATCTACGTCGACCACAACGGCTTCGTCTATATCGCCGGCAATGGGTTCGGTGACGGCACCCTGGCCAACGGTCTGAACGACCGCGGCTGGGACGGGCAGGTGCTGAAATTCTCGATGGACGGCACCTTCCTGCTGCAGGTCGGCGCGGCCGGAGCCGGACCGTCGAGCAACGACACTGACGGCGGCCTGAACGGCACGCCCCAGCTGTACCGACCCGCCGACATGGAAGTCGACCCGGAGACCAACGAACTCTACATCGCGGACGGCTACGGCAACCACCGCGTGGTGGTCGTGGACGCGGCCACCGGGCAGTACAAGCGGCATTGGGGCGCCTACGGGCAGAACCCCGTGGACGACGCGGCCGCCAGCGCGGTGGGCGCCTACGGCACCGATCGGGACGCGGGCGTTACCCCGCCCTACTTCCGCAACCCGGTGCACTGCGTTCACATCGCCCACGACGGCGGGGTCTACGTCTGCGACCGGACCAACGACCGCATCCAGGTCTTCGACAAGACCGCGGTGGGCGACGTCTGCGACAACTCGGGCCAGCAGGAAGACCAGTGCGGCTTCATCACCGAGAAGTTCGTCGAGGCCGACACCCTCGGGATCGGCACCGTGGCGGACCTGGATACCTCGGCCGATCGCGACCAGAGCTGTCTGCACAACGCGGACATCACCAACCAGCGGGTGGACACCCTGGACCGGGCGTCGCTGGAGATCCTCGGCCAGTTCGGCCGCAACGGCCGTCAGGCCGGCCAGTTCCACTGGCTCCACAACCTGGCGACGGACTCCCGGGGCAACATCTACACCGCCGAGGTGGACACCGCCAAGCGGGCCCAGAAGTTCGTGCGGATGGGTCCCCTGGGCTGCAATGCCAACACGGGCGGCCGCCACCACGGGCACGGTCCCTGGGACGCGGACGCCCGAAACAGCCGGTGGTGACGCCTGAGACGGGTGCGGGATGATCCGCTCCAGCTCCGTCCCGGCACGGCCGGTCCGTCGGCGCCGCCAGGCGCCCCGGGCCGGCCGGCCGCTTCCTCCGGGGATCGCGCGCCCGGCGCTGGCGGCCGTGCTGACCGCCTGTGTCGCCGCCGCCGGACTCCTGCTGCCCGGCCGCGCCTCCGCCCACGACATCCCCAACGAAATCGTGCTCACCGGTTTCGTCAAACCCGCCGGCGACCGCCTCCACTTCGTGGTGCGGGTACCGCTGATCATGCTCAGCAGCATCAACCTGCCCAAGCGCGGCGCGGGTTACCTGGCGCTGGACCGAATGGACGAGCGCCTGGACCGTGCCGTGGCCGCCACCGCACGGCAGGTCCGCATCTACGAGGAAGGCCGGCTCCTCCACCACGGCAGGGCCGAGTACCGCATCTCGCGGATGTCCGACCGCAGCTTCGACAACTATTCTCACGCGCTGGCCCATATCCAGGGCGAGCCGCTGCCCAACGACGCCCAGGTGTTCTGGAATCAGGGCTACTTCGACCTGCACATGGCCTATCCCATCCGGTCGGAACAGGCCCATTTCGTCATGGACTTCGGGGTCGGCCGGGGCCTGAGCGGCCGGCTGAAGCTGGCGGTCCGCTACCTGCCGCCGGGCGGCCCCAGCCTCGCCTACCTGGTCCACGGCGGCTACGGCCGCTTCGCCCTCAACCCGCGCTGGTACGACGCCGCCGCCATGTTCGTCCGCAACGGCTTCCACCACATCCTGGACGGCACCGACCACCTGCTGTTCCTGCTGTGCCTGGTGATTCCTTTCGGCCTCGGCAGCCTGGGCCGGCTCGCCTCGGTGGTCACCGCCTTTACCGTGGCCCACTCCGTCACCCTCATCTCGTCCGCCCTGGGCTATGTGCCGTCCGGCCAGTGGTTCGCGCCCCTCATCGAGGTGCTCATCGCCGCCTCGATCCTCTACATGGCCATCGAGAACGTCATCGCCGTCCAGTGGCACGGTTTCGGCGCGGGCATACTCAACCGCCGCTGGCTGGTGACGGCGGCCTTTGGACTCGCCCACGGATTCGGATTCTCGGCGGCCCTGCGCGATGACCTGCAGTTCGTGGGTTCTCACCTGCTGCTGTCCCTGTTCTCGTTCAACCTGGGCGTAGAGCTGGGTCAACTCCTGGTCCTGATCGCCGTCCTGCCCGCCATCGCCCTGCTCTTCCGCACCGACGCCGCCCGCAACCTGTGCATCGTGGTGACCTCGGTCCTGGTCGGCCACACCGCCTGGCACTGGCTCACCGAGCGCGCTCAGGCGCTGCGCTACGTGCAGTGGCCGTCCGTTACGCCAGAAGTTACGGCGTGGGCACTCGGTGCCGCTGCGCTGCTGAGCAGTACGCTGCTCGTACTCAGATGGATTGGGAGGCGCGGCCGCACGGCGGCCACTGTTGCCCGGCGGCCGGGCGAGTGAGGAGCCTGCTCCGGCCAACAGATCATTCAGCAGGTCAACATTGCTCAGACGTGTAGCGTCACCGACCGCAAACGGCTAGGAGTCTGGCGGCACAAGGACGGCCGCTTTGGACCTTGAATGGCACCTCAGCTCAGTACCGGGAAGACGTCGCAGGAAGAATCCCCCCCTCGTAGTACCAGTTGACCGCCGACGCATCGGGGCAAATCATGCCTCCCAGCTCGCGCAGGTGCCGGGAAACATCGCCGGTCATACCGTCGTGGTTTGCCTTGCCCACTTCACCATTGCGGATCATGGCCCCTGTTCCGAGAATCGGAACCTCGCTCGCGGTCCTAGCCTCGAATTTCTCCTCATGCAGCTTCATCCACGGGAAGGACGTGTATTGCAGAATCGTCAGCCACTGCTCGGCGGTCGGTTCAATACCCAGGAATTCGGCTATCTTTGCTATCGCTGCTTCGAGATCACGTTTCATCTCCGAATAGTGCAGGAAGAGGACGTTCTTTTCTTCGCGCAACGGCCACCACGCCGCAAGAAAGCCGAAGAAGAGCCGCTGCATTCCGTTGCTGTCGATAACGTCCGAGTAGAATGACGGAAAGTCCGGCCGACACATCGCTTCCCTGGGCACTTGCCAGAGGTCAAACCATTCGTCCGTGTGCTGATCGAGAAACGGCCGGAAAGACACCAGTGCCTCTTCGGGATTCCGAAACACAACGATGTATTTCACATCCCGACCAACATCGCTTTTGAAAAAGGCACCTCCGGAGGTGCCGAGTGGGTTTTGAAGGCCCGGCGGCAATCCGTGGGCATACCGTCCACCCGATCCAGCACCTCCTGATGGGGTTGTCGGGGATGGCTCAGAAGTTCGATCCAGGGTACTTCCTCGTAAATGTCTCGGAAATCTGCGGTGCCACCCGTGAGCAACTGATAGACGATATTCATTGTCCATGTCGTGCCGCTCTTTGGCGGTACGGAGATCACGACGTCACCATCGCGCCACTGAATCTTCTGCTGGATTTCCGGCTGTATCCAGGGAGGCCCCGCGTGAGGGGTCGCACTCGCCATCGGATCATCCACGTCATCAGTCTCCGTTCTGGATTCGAGTGCGAACAATTGTGCGCCCGTTGGGCACCAACCGCTACTCCGTAGGTGTGCGGTACCGGGGGATCGGGGGGATCGGGGGGATCGCATAAGCGTAGACGCTCCCCGGGAGTGAGTGTCCCGGCGATCTTGTCGAACCGGTATGCCTGGTCCACGCGCACCCACGGCAGCGCCTGACGCCGCCGCGCCAGCTCGTCGCCGCGCCGCGCCAGGTCCTTCTCGGCCTCCAGCAGCTCGAGGCGTGCCGCCAGCCATTCTTCACGTGTTCCCGTTGTGTGCCTGGTCATGGTTCCATCTCCCTTCCGAGTCTTCGTTGTTCGCATCGTTGCCGATACGATGTGTCGGGAGGTTAGGGACTCGGCCTCGGACGGTGGGAGTAACAGGTGTGGCGGGATTCGGGTGGACTCGCAGATCACCGCCGCAGCGCGAGCGCTGGCGGCGGGTGATCCCCTCGGTGCGCTGAACCGGATCGCTTTGCGCGACGGTCATGCGACGATCCCGCTCGCGAGCCGTTCCGTGCTGTTCACCCTCGCACGCGCGCTGGCCGAAGCATGGCCGGACGACGTGTCCAGGGACACACTGGCCGCGCGGGCATTCCGGGCGAAGCATGCCGATGAGTCGTATCGTGCACGGCTGCGGGTCGAGCTCGGGCGGCTCCGCGCAGAGCTCGGGACGCTGGCCGGCGTGCATGCGACGAGGCGGGGGTACACCCTGGCATCGAACGGCGGACGCGAGGTGGTCGTGCTCGCGCCGCCGGTCGACGACAGGCACGCGGCGGTGCTCGCCCTCCTCGCCGACGGCGAGTCCTGGTCCAGCTCGGTGCTGGCGCTCGGCGTCAGTCAGCGCAAAGTGCAGCGGGCACTCGAATCGCTGGCGGCGGCGAACAAGGTGGAGTCGCTGGGCCGCGGCCGGGCACGCCGCTGGATGTCCCCGTCCGTGCCGGGATTCCCGACAACTTTGTTACTCCCTGCGCCGCTGCCGGGTTACTAGGATGGGACCACCATCCGATAAGACACCAGGGGCGATCCCATGAAGCCAGCACCCGCCGAAATCCTCATCGAGTACGGCCCCTTCGCCGGGGTGAATGCCGTCGGCGGGGTCACCTACGACGGTCAGCGCGTCTGGTTTGCCAGCGGAGACAAGCTGAACGCGCTCGACCCGGCCAGCGGCAGGACACTAAGCTCGATCCAGATCGCCTCGGATGCCGGCACGGCTTTCGATGGCCGCTATCTGTTCCAGATCGCTGAAGACCGCATACAGAAGATAGACCCGGAGACCGGCGGCGTGCTGGCCGCGATTCCGGCGCCGGCGGGCGGCTGCTCCGGACTCGCGTGGGCCGAGGGGTCGCTCTGGGTGGGGCAGTACCGGGACCGGAAGGTCCACCAGATCGATCCCGAAACGGGTGCGATCCTCCGCACCATCGAATCCAACCGCTTCGTCACCGGAGTCACCTGGGTCGACGGAGAGCTCTGGCACGGCACCTGGGAGGAGGACCGGAGCGAGCTGCGGCGCATCGATCCCGTGACGGGAGAGGTCCTGGACCGGCTTGACATGCCGTTGGGTGCGGGCGTGTCCGGGCTGGAGTCGGACGGCCGCGACCGATTCTTCTGCGGCGGCGGCAACAGCGGGAAGGTCAGAGTGGTCCGGCGGTCCGCACGGGCCCCAGCAGCGGGCAGCGGCTCCGAGAAACCATAGCCGCGGCGTGCGATCGCCGGCGGTCAGGGCACGCGTCCGCGGAACGCGGCTCAAAGCCCCGACAGCGTCCCAGTTTTCTCGGCAGCGGGTGATCAGCCGTCATGCTCCCCCTTGTCCGCGTACATGGCCGCATCGGCATGGCGGAAGAGCTGGTCGCGGTTCTCGCCGTGCACGGGGTAGAGCGCCGAGCCGATGCTCGCCGAGACGGCCACGGTATGCCCGTCCAGATCGAAAGGCTGGGCCAGCAGATCGCGGATCTTCTCGACGACCACCGGCACGCAGTCCTGCCCGCTCACGTTAGGCATGAGCACGGTGAACTCGTCGCCGCCCATGCGCCCCGCAGTGTCCGATGCGCGGATACAGCCCGTGAGACGGCGGGCGATTTCCCTCAGCAGCTGGTCGCCGGCCTCGTGGCCGAAGGTGTCGTTCACCTCCTTGAACTCATTCAGGTCCAGGTAGAGGAGGGCGAGAAATTCGCCGTCACGGCGGGCGCGCCTGAGCGCCATGTCGAGCCGGTCGTGGAAGAGCAGGCGGTTGGGCAAATCGGTCAGCGGGTCGTGGCGCGCCATGTGATGCAGACGCTCTTCCGCCCGCTTGCGTTCGATGGCGGTGGCGATCTGCGTGGAGACGAACTGGAGCAGCTCCCGGTCTTCGCCGGTGTAACCCCGCTCATCGGCGCGGTCGTGCACGACCAGGGCGCCTATGACCGCCTGGCTCGCCACCAGCGGTATCCCCAGCCAGTGACCGGCCTGGGGATCCGGGGCCGTTCGCGCGCCCGCATCCGCCGACGCGGTCGCCAACACTGGTTCGCCGGACTCGATGACCCGGGCGATGGGGGTACCTGCGGCCGGTCTGTGCCCCTGAAGCTCCGGATGCTGCTCGCCGGCACAGTACGGGAAGGACAGCGTTCCGTCGCCGCGGTCGTACAGGACGACGCAGAAGTTCTCCGCCGGCAGCAGCTCGCCGACGATTCGGTGAATGTGCTCGAACAGCGCCGGCAACCCATCCGCCGCATGCGCCGCCTCGGAGATCCGATAGAGTGCCGCCTGCATGCGCTCGGCACGCCTGAGCGCGGTAATGTCCCTGGCCACCGCCAGCCGCAGCCGGTCTTCCTCGGACCAGCGGGCGGACCACATGATCTCCACGATGCGCCCGTCCTTGCGCACATAGCGGTTCTGAAAGTGTGTCTTCGACCGGCCGTCCATGATTTCCGCGGCGGCTTCCAGCGTCCGCTCTCGGTCGTCGGGATGCACCAGATCGATCATGTTCCGTCCCAGCAGCTCCTCCTGCCGGTAGCCAAGCAGCCTTTCACAGGAAGCGCTCACGTAGACGTAACGCCCGGCCTCGTCAACGACGCAGACGGTATCCAGCAGCAGATCCATGACGTTTGGTATGAGCAGCTGCTCCATAGACCGACTTCCCAATTGCCTCTTGACTCAATTAGAGCATATCGGGCGCGGGTGGGGATGGGGTAGTCGTGATGTCCGGGGGCGGGAAAGGCCGTATGGTGCCGACATCGGATTCGGCTATGCCGATGGAAACAATCATCTGGGGGTGGTAGACGGGCACCCGCCTCCTGGCGGGGGGGGGCCAGGGCCGGGTGACGTAGCATCTGCGTTTACCAATCCCGACTGCAGATCCCGCCTGGCGAGCCGACAGCAACCGTTCGATCCGGGAGCGACCGGCCGTCGTCGTCCACGATCCCGACATCGTAACCGGGGATCACCCTCCCCATCGAGCCAGGCCGGACTGGCATCAGTTCCCCGCAGTTGCCAACGATCAGGTTATACTCCGTCTGGCCGTAGAACTCGTTGATATCGAGGCCAAAGGTTTCCCTGCCCCACTGCATCAACTCCTGTCCAAGGGTTTCGCCGCCGCTGCCGACACTGCGGAGCGCATAGCGGTATCGGCCCGGAGCGTCCGCGACCTGGCGCATCAGCTTGAGGGCGGTCGGGGGCAGGAATGCGTTGCGCACCCCGTGGCGCTCGATCAATGCAAATGCCTCCTCGGGGTCGATCTTCCTGGCCCGATGCGCCAGCACCGGAACCTTGTGATGCCAAGACGGCAACAGGACGTCGATCAGCCCACCGATCCACACCCAGTCGGCCGGCGTCCAGAACAGATCGCCTTCCTGCGGAAACAGGTTGTGCGGGAGTTCCACCCCCGGGAGATGGCCCGGCAACACCCGATGCCCGTGAAGCGCTCCCTTGGGATTGCCCGTCGTACCGGACGTATAGATGATCAGCGCAGGGTCGTCCGGATGGGTCTCGACGCTGGCTGAAACTCGTCGCTGGCACTCCCCAGCAAATCCTCGAAATCGTGCACGCCCGCCGTCCTCGAAGCGTCGGTAGCGATCACGATCTCCAGGTCTGGTAGATCCGAGTGCATCGCCATAACCTTGTCGACGCTTTCCGAACTGGTGATCAGCACCTTGGCGCCGCTGTCCGACAGTCGAAAATGCAGTGCGTCGGGACCGAACAGCGTGAAGAGCGGCAATGCAACCGCGCCCATCTTGTAAGCCGCAACGTGGCTGACTGCGGTTTCCGGCGATTGCTGCAGGAGAATCGCAACGCGATCCCCCGCGTTTAACACCGTGGGCGATCAGGGCATTGGCGAGGCGGTTTGACTAGCGCATGATGTCCATGAAGGAATACTTCTGAACATCGCCCCGCTCCGATTCGTAGATTAGAGCCAGCGCGCCCGGATCGGCTCGAGCGTGGCGATCGACGATATCCACGCCAATGTTGTACCTCTCCGGCAAACGCCATGTGAAATTCCGCCGCATCTCCTCATAGCTTTCATCGCGCCGCATATCGCGTTCTCCCGAATCCAGATGCCGACTGGCCCAAGTGGGAAGCCTCTCCCACTCGAGAGCACCGGCTAGAGCCCCAGGAACTCGCGCTGCAGGTGACGATCGTCCACGATCTCCCTGCTTGGCAGGTCGCGCACGACTTTCCCCTTGTCAACGAGACACGCCCTTGGCGCGATGCTGGCGGCGAAATCGAGGTTCTGCTCGACAATGATCACTGTCATGCCCTCCCGCTCGTGGACACTCCTGACGATACCGGCAATCTGTTCGACGATGGACGGCTGGATGCCCTCCGAAGGCTCGTCTAGGAGTAGTACCAGGGGTGAGGTCATCAACGCGCGCGCGAGTGCCAGAATCTGCTGCTGCCCCCCACTGAGGCTGCTCCCTCGGTGGTGCCGCTTCTCGGCAAGCATGGGGAACTCCTCGAAGACGGCCGCCAGCTGTGCCTTTTCGTCGGAACGTTTGTTGCCGTAAGCCGCGACCAGCAGGTTCTCCTGAACGTTGAGCGACGGGAAGATGTCGCGTCCCTGCGGCACGTAGGCGATGCCCCTGCGGCTGCGTTCATGGGTCGGCAGCCTGCTGATATCCTCACCGTTCAGATACACCGCGCCGGAGCTCACGGGGATGACCCCGACAGTGGCGCGTAGCGTGGTGGTCTTGCCAACCCCATTCCGCCCCAGCAGGGCGACCATCTCGCCCGCCTTCACCTCCAGTGAAAGCCCCTGCAGCACCGGCGTCGCGCCATAGCCCGCGGTCACGCTCTCAAGCCTGAGCACGTTTCTCGCCACCTCTGCCCAGGTAGATGTCCAGCACGTCCTCGTTACGCTGCAACTCAGCAAGGCTGCCTTGAGCGAAGATACGGCCCTGGTGGAAAACCACGATGGGCACGTCCAGTTGCCGCACGAATTCCATATCGTGTTCGACCACGATAACCGTCCTGTAGTCCCCGAGCGTTCTCACCAGATTGGCGGTTCGCGCCGTCTCCTCATGGGTCATCCCAGCGGTTGGCTCGTCGAGCAGGATGACCGACGGCTCCGTCACCAGCACCATGCCAATCTCGAGCCACTGCTGCTGACCATGGGAAAGCGCCCCCGCCGGATCGCTCGACCGTTCGGAAAGGCCCAGCCACGCCAGCATGTCCACGGCCCGCTGCGTCGCCAGGGTCTTGTCCTTCGCGCGGGTATAGGCTGCCAGCCACATGTTCTCGAACGTCGACAGCTGGTTATAAAGACTGGCGACTTGAAGCTTGATGCCCAGGCCCTGACGCGCCCGTGCATAGGGTTCGGTTCGGGTGATGTCGGCGTCGCCGAAGAACACCTTTCCCGACGTGGGTCGATGACGACCGACGAGCAGGTTGAAAAGAGTGCTCTTGCCGGCACCGTTCGGGCCGATGAGGACATGGACTCCTTTCTCCGCAAATGACATGGTCACGGCACTCACGGCCCGAACACGGCCGAAGCTTTTGCCGAGATCCTCGACACGCAACAGTTGCGAGGAACCGGCGGTGACTGCAAGCGTGTCCGGCTCCGCCGCCGGCGGCGGAAGCACGAGTCCCTCGGACTGGAAGCGGGTCCAGAGACGCCTGCTCCAGCGTTCCGCGGTGGGCACCAGCCCTTGTGGCAGGATGAGCACGACGGCAATCAGGACGATGCCGAGAATAATGGGCGTCGCACCGCCGCCCTCACTGCCCAGGCCAAGCGCAAGTGCCTGAACCAGGGCCGCGCCGACGAAGGCACCGAAAAAGGACCCCCGGCCGCCCACCAGCACCCAGATAATCACCAGCGCCGCCTGCTGAAGCCCGAATACCACCGGATTGATAAAAAGCGCCCAGGCAGCGTAGCCTGCGCCAGCGAGCCCGGCCACGGCACCGCCAATCGCGAACACCACCAGCTTATAGCGCCGGATATCGTAGCCGAGAAGCTGCGTGCGCAACTCGTTTTCACGAACCGCCGCGGCCACGCGGCCGAACGACGAGCGCCTGAGGACATCGAGCACGAATACGGTCAACGCCGAGCCCACCGCGACCACCACGAAGAACGCCTCCGCCGAGAGCGACGTGCCGGATTCGCCGGGCAGGCCATAAGTGAATGGAGGTACCCCGACCATTCCGTTATAGCCGCCGAGCAGGGCTTTGCCCACGTGATAGGAGGGATCGGCGGTGCTCGACATGAAGGTCAATAACACCAGGCTGGTGGCCAGGGTAATGATGGCCACATACACATCCCCCACCTTTCCGTAGAACATGAAATATCCGAGCAAAGCCGCCGCAAAGGCGGCGATAATGACGGCAATCGCTACCGCGGTGAAGGTTTCGCCCGTCATCGGCAGCAGATTGATGGCGGCGATACCGTAGACATATCCGCCAATCCCGAAGAAGGCCGCCTGCCCGAAGCTGAATATACCCGCCTGGCCCCAGATCCAGGTAAGGCTAAGGGCAACCAGGCCATAGAGCAGCCAGCTGCTCCACTCCAATGCCTGGTACGCCGGGGCAACAAACGTGAGCATCACGGCGATCAGGGCGACACCGAAGACCATCAGTGCGCCGGTACGCGTGCGACCCAGGCGGTTCCATCTTGTACGTGGCGTAGCACCGTCGCCCGGTTGGCTGACCCTGGTGTCCGTCTGCTTCGCACTCATAGCTGACGTCCCCAATAGCCGGAGATACCGGTTGGCATCACGCGTAGAAGGACGATCGCCAGGATGAGCAGCGCACCCTGCCCCAGGAAAGGATTGGACAAATATGAGACGACGTACTCCACGCCTCCAAGGAGGCCGGCTGCCGTCGAAGTTCCGGTGAGAACGCCGGCCCCGCCAACGATCACCGTCATGAATGCCCGGGCGATGTAGGCCTGCCCCATGCTTGGGGTCACTCCCGCCAGAGGCGCCAGCAGAGCGCCTCCCAGACCGGCGAGAGCCGCGCCGAACCCGAATGTCCACATATTGATCGTACGAGTGTTCACGCCAACAGCTGCGGCCATGGCGGGCACTTGGGTCGCGGCCCGCGCCATCGTTCCATAACGGGTTCTCTTGAACACCCATAGGACCAGCAGAAGCATCAACACCGCCGCACCGATCAACACGAAGGAATACTCGGCAATGGAGTAGTTGCCGAACTTCACATTCCCCAGCGGAGTTGGTATGCCCTGAGTGCTAGGGCCGAAAACATATACCACGGCCTGGGCAAGAATGAGGCTCAGCCCCCAGGTCGCCAGCATACTGTCGGCCAAACGACCATAGAGCCGATGGATCAAGAGCCGTTCGATCAGTACACCGAAGGCGCCGACCGCCAGCGCAGCCACCACCATGGCAAGCCAGAGATTAAGCCCGGCGCGGACGACGGTTAACGTCACGTACGCACCGAGCATCAGAAACTCACCGTGGGCAAGATTGATAATTCCCATCATGCCAAAGATGACCGCGAGCCCGATCGACACGATCACGAGGACGCTGATCCCCATGGCGGTCGACACCAGCAGATTGATGATCTGATCTAATTCCATCAGTCAGAACCCCACGAGCCGCCCCCTGGTTTGACTTAGCCCCCCGTAGGCGTGAATTGCTTGTTCACGCTCGGATTCTTGATCAAATCGCAAGTGGATATCTCATATGCCGGCGGTACGTCCTCCTGTGCCGAAATGACGTCGAATCCATGGCTGTCGTTCGCCTCCGCAATATGAACGCTCTGGTAGACATGGTGGGAAGCGCCGTCCAGCTTCACCTCGCCGCTCGGGCTCTGGAACACCTGCCCCGCCTGAAGGGCCTTGATAACAGCGTCGCGGTCCGTCGTTCCCGCCTGCCTGACGCCCTCGGCCCAAAGATGCCAGCCATTCCAGACGGTGACCGCAGAGTCGGTGATATAGGTGTAATCCTTGCCGTAAGCCGCATGCCACATAGCTACGAACTTCTTGTTGGCGGGATTATCCAGTGACTGAATGTAGGGCGTCGCGATATAGATGTTTTTCGCTTCGTTCGGCGACAGAACCACCTGCTCGTTGCCCAGGCCAAAGGTTGGAGAAACGATCGTCATGTCGCTTCCAAGCCCAGCCGACGCAAACTGCCGGTAGAAAGCAATGTGATTCCCACCCACCAGCAAAGACACGACTATGTCGGGCTTGGCGTTCTGGAGCTTGCTGATGACCGAGCCGAACTCCGATACGCTCAATGGGATGAACTCGGTTCCGAGTATCTCGCCACCGGCTTTCTTGACGTAGTGGTCGACCCAGCTCGCCGATATGTGACCGTAATTGTAGTCCGCAGCGAGCACGTAGATTTTGGGGCCGAATTTTTTGATGGCCCAGGGCATGAGGGGAGCAATCTGCTGGGAGGGAACGATGCCCGTGAGGAATGTGTTCCTGTCGCAGACGCCCCCTTCATACTGTTCATTGTAGAAATAGAGCGTCTTGGTTGAATCCAGAATAGGCCGAATCGCCTCCCGCGAGGCGCTTGTAATACCGCCCATCACCACCACGGCACGATCGCGGAGCGCGAGTCTGCGAGCGTACTGGGTATACTTGGAATTATCGGACTGGGCATCGTATGAAACCAGCTTCAGCTTCTTTCCCAAGAGGCCGCCATTGTCGTTAATGTCCTTGATCGCCAGGTTCGTTGCGTCAACCATCGGCTTGCCGTAGATATTCAACGGCCCCGTTTCGTCAAGAACGCTGCCCACGACAATGGGGTCCCCGGCGGCCTGTGCCATACCCGAAAGGACGAGTAAACTGCCAAACACACATGTCACTACCGAAATTGTTCGTCTCATAATTTTCATGACTTGTTATCTCCGTTAAGACGGCAGGCGTGGATGGTTCGGCTTTAGAGTTTCGGCCTCCTCCCGTGGTAACTCGTTGCCTCTTGGAAAGCGGCCCCCATTCGAAACAGGGTCGATTCGTCGAACGGCTTACCGATGATCTGCATGCCGACGGGAAGACCGTCGTCGTCGTAACCACACGGCACGTTGAGTGAAGGGAGCCCGGTAAGGCTGGGGACGCCGGTGAACTGCATGATCGCCGAGAGCATGTCTTCTTCCTTACCGTTTTCTATGACCACTTTCATTTCCCCCACGCGCGTTGCGGTGAAGGGCAATGTGGGGCAAATGAAGACGTCCACCGATTTGAATGCTTCCATGAATTCCTGGCGGAGCAATCTCCGATAACGCTGCGCCTGTATATAGTGCGTGGCAAGCAGCATCTCCCCCATTTCGAGCTGGGTGCGAACGTCTTCGCCATAGTCCGCTGGGCGCTCTCGAAGCCACTGCTGGTGGTATGCGCTCGGCTCGGTCGACTCGATCGTAAGCTGCGCGGAGATATTCCCGTGGATATTTTCGATCTCGACATCGGTCACCGTGGCGCCGAGCTGCTCAAAGGTGTTCAGGGCACCTTTCACGGCGTCATGGACCGGCGGCTGCAGATGATGGAAGAAATAACCCGTTACCACCCCTATACGCAGGCCCTTCACGCCTTTCCGCAGGTCCGCCGTGTAGTCCGGCACCGGTTCGAGCGCCGAGCCGCCGTCGTTCGGATCATGACCGGCGATGGCATTGAAAACGATCGCGCAGTCTTCGACGGTTCGCGTCATGGGTCCCACAGTATCCATGGACCACGCCAAGGGTATGACGCCGAAATTGCTGACGCGGCCGATTGTGGGCCGCAAGCCCACAATGCCGTTTACTGCGGACGGCAAGCGTACGGAACCGCCGGTGTCCGTGCCCAACGCCGCAGGGCATGTACGGGCCGCCACCGCGGCGCCGGAACCTCCGCTGGATCCGGCGGGAAACCGTTCCGGGTCCCAGGGGTTGCGAACCGCCCCGAAATGGGGGTTGTCCGAGGTGCCCCCCCAGGCGAACTCGTGCATATTCGTCTTGCCGATCAGAATCGCGCCATTGCGGCGAAGTCGGGACGCGACGGTGGCGTCCCTGCTGGGTACCCAATCAGCGATCACTTTGCTGCCGGCCGTCGTTTTTAGGCCCCGCAGGCCTATGTTGTCTTTCAACCCTATTGGGATGCCGTGCAGGGGCCCCAGCCAATATCCCGAGGCAATCATGGTTTCGGCGGCTTTGGCCACCGCCCGGGCTTGGTCCGCATAGACAGAGATGTACGCGTTGACCACGGGATTCGCCGCGTCGATCTCCCTGAGACATGCGTCGACCAGATCGACCGGCGACACTTGCTTGTTGGCGATCTCTTCGGCGGCTTGCGCAAGAGAAAGCTCGGTGAGTTCGGAATGAGCGCTACCCATTGGATATCTCCCTAATACGGCTCCCGGATGAAAACGTCGGCGGGCATGAGGTCCAGGTAGCGCTCCTGGCTCATCTTCCGGCTCAGCTCATTGGCATCGTGAACCCAGGCTGACAAAGGCCCTCTGATCACCTCGGAACGTCCCATCGGCAGGGGCAGCGCAGCCAGGCGTGCGAGAGCTTCGACGTCCGCGCTGGAAAGATCGGTGGCATCACTCATAGTCAATTTCTCCTCCCGGGCTCCTGACCAACCGGATCAGAAGGCCTGTAACAGAAACGCTGCCCGTCAACGGTGCCGCCTGACCCAGGCTGGGCTCCAGAGCGGTTCGAACAGTCGTTCCGCCCTCGACGCCGTGAAACCGGCCCCGCCGACCCGACAGCAGCTGCGCGCTGCCGCGCAGGGTTGGCGATCCCTTGCCGCCCTGACGTTGAATTGCCTTCTAGGCACTCCTGTAAGCGTGGGCGACGCGCAGCACCGATTCCTCGTCGAAGTGCCGGCCCACGATCATCATCCCGATCGGCAAGCCGTCCTTGTCGCCGCACGGTACGCTCATCGCCGGATGTCCGGTGACGTCAAATGGCGCCGTGTTATGCAAATTGCCCAGCGCCCCCCCGAGCACCTCACCCAGAGTGCGCCCTTCGGGTTTCCTCATGGCCACCATGGCGGTGGTGGGCATCACCAAAACATCGACCTGCTTCAGGGCCTCGTCGTATTGCCCGCGCAGGACCCGGCCAAGGTTCTGCGCTTTGGCGTAATAGCGGTGGTTATAGACCTCCGACATATACGTACCGACCAACATCGTGACCTTCGCGGTCGGTGAATAGTCACGTCCCCGCGCACGCCGGGCGCGTCCGTAGAAATCAATCAGGCCGGTGGAATAATGACCTTTCCAGTTGAGCCCGTAGCCGTCGCCCACGACCATCTGTGCCGTGGCACCCTCGAATGCGATTGCGTTCCAGAGCATGAGCGCACGACTGTGCAGCGGCGCAGAGACCTCGGAAACAACTGCGCCCGCCTCTTCCAGGCTCGCTGCCGCGGATCGGACGGCCTCGTCGACCTCTCGCTCAGATACATCGGGTATTGCAAAGCCTTCCTTAAGCAGCCCGATGCGCAAGCCCTTAATCGGCTTGCCGAGGGCGCCGATGTAATCGCCCGGTTCAAGGTTCGCCGGCTGACGGGGGTCCAACCCGTCGGGCCCTGCCATCACCTGCAGCGCCACGGCGCATTCTTCGACGGTGCGTGCCATGGGCCCGGTGTGGTCTAGCGTCGCCTCAATGGGGAAAATGCCCGTATAGGGCACCAGACCATGAGTGGGTTTAATTCCGCAGCATCCGCTCCAGGACGACGGCAGGCGAATTGATCCGCCTTGGTCGCCACCGGTGGCAATATCCACTTCGCCGTTCGACACGACTACGCCGCTGCCATTGGACGAAGAACCGGGTAAGTAATCGGCGCCGTGAGGATTGACCGGCTGGGGATCCGGATACCCCGTCAAGCCCCCACCATCGAAACAGAAGGCAGGTACAGCTGTCTTCCCGACGATGGTTGCGCCGGCATCCAGCAGCCGAGTCACCACGGTCGCGTCTTCGTCGGGGACATAGCCTTCCATGATCGGGGACCCGTTGAGCATCGGCACGCCTGCGACCGCAGTGTTGTCCTTGACACCGACGGTCTTGCCCTTTAGCGGCCCATCGGACGCGCCCTCTATCCGGCACTTCCAGGCCCAGCCGTTGAGCGGATTTTCCTCGCCGACAGGCCTGTAACCGATATCTGTTCGCGGATATTTGACCGGAAGCTTGAGGTCGGCCAGCGAATCCATGTCCTCGTACCCTTCGACCGACTGGCACACGACATCCCAATATTGCCTCAGCTCATCGCCATCGAGCGCCAGCTGGAATCGATCGGCGATGCGCTTCACTTCTTCAAGGGTGGGCCGCGACATTGCCATGCCTTCTCTCCTCTTTATTGTCTGGTCGTGGTCACTGTCTCGTTCGGGCTAAAACGCTCCTCATGGGGAGCGGTCTCTCGACCGGTGCGTCTGCTGCCCAGCGCCCGAGCGCAACGGCCGCGACACCATCGGGCAGTTTCAGGAAGCACTTATTCAAACTCGACATTACACAGGGGAAGGAAAAGTCGCTTGTCTTTGCTCGCCAGCGCAGTTGGCGGAATCCGCCGTTCGTATGCGTCGCTTCAGAACCCGGATCGGAAGGCAATTTGAGGGGCGTCGAAACAACTGCCCCGGTCTTCTCGTACTGGCCGCCTTCGAACACTGCCCGACTCGCCGGTCCGGACCGCGAAAACATGGCGGAATCAGGCTATCGGAGGGCGGCGGAGGAATTGATGAGACACTGGCTGGGCGAACACGACTACCCGGACATCGTACTCACGCCCGGTATATGACCTGCACAATAGATGATCGGTGGCGGCAGCCGCCAGCGTAGCCTTCCCCGCTGAGTAGACACACGAAGTTGGAGGCTTCCGGCAGGCTGAGCAGCCAGAGGAGCGCGCCATGATGAAGTTGCGATTCACCGAGAGCCAGATTCCCTCAAATTTGGAGGAAGCCGACACCGGGATGGGGTGACAAATCTCTCCCGCAAGTACGGGTCACGCAGGATACGGTCTGACAAAAGCAAGGTGCCCGCGCGTTTCGTGTAAACCCTCAGGCGCCCTGGGGCTTCGGAACTGGCGGATTCAACGACGGCGGGATAGCGCCCTTACGGTGCTAAGTACTGGTGAATTCGTGGGCTTCCGAGCAGGCTGCCGGCGGCGTCATGGAGGACCATCTCTCCGCGCTCCATGATGTACGCCGTTTGAGCGATGCCCAGCGCCATATCGACATTCTGCTCCACCAGCACCACAGCCGTATCCTTCGACATGTCAGCCAGTGTCTTGGCGATCTCGTCCACGAGGGTGTGCCAGACTCCTTCCGTCGGTTCGTCTAGGAGCAGGATCTCCGGACGGGATAACAGCACCCGAGCAATCCCCAACATTTTGCGCTCTCCGCCGCTGAGCGTTCCAGCGTACTGGGAGAGGCGCTCTTTCAGCCGGGGAAATAGCGTGAGGGCCCGGTCTACGAGTGCCGCCTTGTCTGCCTTAGCTTGGTGAAGCACCCCAATGGTGAGGTTATCCCGAACCGTTAACTGCGCGAACACCTCCCGTTCTTGGGGCACGTAGCCAAACCCCAAATGGACGCGCTTTTCCGTGGGCAGAGCCTCGATGTTCTCACCGCGATATGTGATGGTACCCGCCGCCGGCTGCAGCTCGCCTACCAGGGTCTTCAGCAGCGTGCTCTTTCCTGCGCCATTACGCCCGAGTATCGCGACGCAACCGGTCGCCGGCACCGTCAGCCCCAGGCCGAACAGGATCTGGCTGTGGCCGTAGTAGCAGTCGAGACCGGTTACGGCCAACAGATGTTCTCTACCCGCGTCCAATGAACACTCCTTTCACGTTCTCGTCCTGTTCAATCTCATCGGCCGTGCCGTTACCGATCACCCGCCCTTGATCGAGGACGGTGATGAGGCTGCACATGCGCTTCACGAAGTCCAGATCGTGTTCGACCAGTATCACAGTAGTGTCTCGCGCCAGTTCTTTCAGCAATTCTCCGGTTACCTGCCGTTCCTCCCGGTTCATCCCTGCGGTCGGTTCGTCCAGAAGTAGCAGCGACGGTCGCTGTCCCAAGGCCATGGCCATCTCAAGCCACTGTTGTTGACCGTGGGAAAGCGCCTCGGCAGGGGTATCTGCGCGATCATGCAGGTTAATGGCTTTCAGCAGGGCAACTACCTCTTCGCGCAGCTTTGCACGGCTGCGCGACGCTACGAGCTGAGCTAGGCCGGTGCCACGTTGCACCGCCAGCAGCACATTATCGTAAACCGATAACAGAGGCAGAATACTGGTGACCTGAAACTTAAGGCACAGTCCGGCCCGTGCCCGTCTGTCGGCCGGCAGTCGTGTAATATCGCGACCGTCGAAGACGATCCTGCCGCTACTGGCAATCTCCGCCCCCGCAATGCACTTAAGCAGGGTGCTCTTTCCGGAGCCGTTCGGTCCAATCAGCCCATGTAGCTGCCCACGCTCTACGCTCAGAGACACGCCCTTGAGCGCGGCGAGTTGCCCATAGTGTTTTGCCACCGCGTCGATCTGCAAAACCTCAGTCATGGGGCATCAATCCTGCTTTTCTGTTACGGGCAATGACCCGTTCTTCCGCTTGCCACCAAAATCTCCAATCCGTTCTCTCAACGGGACCACTAGGCCGATCAGTCCACTAGGTCGAAACATCACGACGGCAAGAAGAATCGCGCCCAGGAGGACGGGCCAAAGGTTCGGGTATGCTTGGGAGAGCACCGTGCCTGCGACTTCCACAATGGCTACACCGTAAAGCGAGCCGATCAAAGCGCCCACGCCACCAAAGAACACGTAGAATACGGTTTTCGTGGACAGCAGCACGCCAAGGAAGCCCGGGGAGGCGAAGCCGGCGTGGAACACGAACAGGCCCCCGCCAAGCCCGGCTATGGCACCGGCAAGGACGAATACGATCGCCTTGAAATGCGGAATGCTATAGCCGAGAAACATCAGTCGGCTCTCCTGCTGACGTATACCGGCGAGCACCAGGCCAAACTGCGAGCGTACGAGATAGCGCACGAGTGCGTAGACAGCCACCATGATTGCGAAGATCATGTAGTAGAGCGCGATCCCATGAATCTGCAGACCCCCAATGGTAGGGTACGGTACTGACGGTATCCCATTCGCCGCGCCGATCGCATACCAGCCGGCAGCAAGCTGTTCGGCAGCATAGGAACCCGCCAGCGTACCCAACGCCACGAATATTACGCCCGGCGGCCTCTTGCCCACCAGCAAGAGCAGCGCTGCAAACGCACTGAACACAATTCCCGCCACTATAGCTATCGGCACCCCGACCAGGATGGAACTAATGCCGCCCTGGGTAGATACCAGGGCAACCGCGTAACCGCCTGCGCCAAAGAACAGCGCTTGGCCAAAGCTGAGAATGCCCGTGTAGCCCCATGCCAAGTCGAAGCTCAGCGCCAACAGGCCGAGGATCAGGATCCGTCCCGCCGTGTCCGTTGCGTACGTGGACCCGAACGCAGGCACGATGAGGAAGGCGATCACTGCCAGCGCTTCCAGTATGGGGATAACCCGCACGGAGGCGGCGCGTCCAGTCAATGTGGTCGTCGTCATGAACTCTCGCAACCTCCGTACAGGTTTGCTCCGTAGTCCGCAGGACAAAGACTGCGCACCGACCTACGGACCTACGATGTACACTCCTTCGGGTCCACTAGGCCGTCGCTCTTTTCCACCACCTCGAAAACGCCTTGCTTGTCGGCAACGCCAATGTACATATTCATGCGGCAGTGGCGTTCGCCGGGGACCATTTCGGCAGGGCCTCCTGGACCCTGGGCGATTTTGGCGTGATCCAGAGCTTCCGCGACGGGATCGCGTTTAACGCTCTTGGCTTGCTTCACTGCCTCGGCCCAGAGCAGCAGTCCGCGATACATACCAGTGACTGCCGCGCCACCGCCGACGCCCACCTTAGCGTCCGGGAACATCTTGTTATATTCCGCCCTCATCTGCTTGTCGAAGGGGTCGTCCAGCGTGGGGAAATAGTCCAGGGAGCTAACCATGCCTTCGAGGATGTAATTTGGAACCAGGCTCGACGAATTGTCGTCGAAATAGACGCAGACGACACGCCCACCTCGCTTGTTGAAGCCCGCGTTGTAGAGTTGTTTTAAAAATGCCTGAATCCCGGGTGGGATGATGGTCGTGAACACGATTTGCGTGTCGCTGTTCATGATCTTCTGAACCAGCGCCCCGTAGTCAGTCTGATCCAGCGGAAAATATTCTTCGCCAAGGACTTCTCCACCGTTTGCCTCGATGACTGGCTTGGTGTATGCGTTGAGTACGTGAGGCCAGACGTAGTTTGCCGACGGCAACCAGAACTTCGTGCCCACATTCTTGGTTAGCCACGGAATGAGGGGGTCGATCTGCTGTGCCGGAACGGGACCCGTGCAGTACAAATAGTTGGTGCACTCCTGGCCCTCATACAGTTGAGGATAGATGTACAAGCTCCCGCCCCGCCCGAGGATCGGGCCTTTGAGCGCATTACGCATTGCACTCGTAATGCCGCCTAAGACCACGTCTACGTTATAGCGTCGTATCAATTCGGAGGCCTTCTTAACGCCCACCGAGGGCGTGCTCGCCGTGTCGACAATATGCAGTTGGATGGGCCGTCCAAGCAGCCCACCCTGGGCGTTGACGTTCTGAGCGAACAATTTGGCGATCCGTGCATTGACCTTTCCTTCAACCCCGATGGGACCGGTCAGGTCCGTCGCGATGCCGACGCGGATGGGCTCCGCGGCCCACGACCAAGTCGGCCCGAGGATCGTGGCCCCTGCTGTCGTGGCCAAAACTCCGGCTGCTTGCTCAAGAAACCGGCGCCGAGAGGTATCTGTCGTTATGGGTGATTTCTTCATGGTCATCTCCTCCAAAGCCCCGCAATTCCATTGGGGAGTAATTTGGCGATCACGATCGCCCCGATAACTACAAGCACCGATGCGAACACCGGCGCCATAACCCAAGGGAGCAGATCCGTGCCCGCTGCAATGATGGCCGCACCTGCAACGGGTCCGGCAAGCGTGTTGAAGCCGCCGAGCAAAATCGCGAGGAAGGCCTTCAGCAGGAATTGAACTCCGAGATCGGAGTATAGCGAGTAGATAGGTACCACCAGCGCGCCGGCGAGACCGGCTAAGGCCGCGCCAAATGCAAAGGTGAACATATAAATGCGTCGGGTGGACAAGCCCGCAGCCCGGGCCAAACTCGGGTTTTCCAGAGCCGCCCGGATTTGCAGCCCCACTGTCGTCCACCGGGTTACGGCCAGTGTAAGCGCCGAGATCACGATAGCCACGACGATGATGGCAAGACGCCATTCCGATACATTGGCTCCGCCTATATTCACAATGCCCGTCAGGGGCGCGGAAACGGTGTAATACTGCCCCTGCAGTACTGCGTGAATGATCGAACGGATGGACAGACCAAGAGCGTAAGTGCCGAGCATCGCGATCAATGGCGCGCCATAGAACCGTCGGATCACGGCTCTCTCCAGGATAATTCCGATGACGAACAGGACGATCGGCGCGGCTATGATCCCGACCCAGGGCGACCAGCCGAAGCTCTCAAAGAAGTAGAGGGTATAGGCCCCCAGCAGTACGAACTCGCCGTGGGCGAAGTTGAATATCCCCATCATGCCGGCTATGACCGCGAAGCCGAGAACGATCAGCACCAGTATCGATACCAGACTCGCGACCCCGAAGAACACGTTAAGCACAGTGGCCATGGGCGTGTACCTGTTGCGGGTGATTGTCGATATTCGCCGTCAACACCGGACCGGGACGACGCAAAGTCGACGGCGCGCATGCCCGAGTGGATAGTCCCTACATCTGCTTCCAGTCCCCGGCAGCTTCAAATGCCGCCGCGGCCTGGTAGATCGTGGACTCGTCGAAATGCTTGCCGACCAGCATCATGCCCACGGGCAATCCTTCGCTCATTCCGCAAGGGATGCTCATCGCCGGATGACCGGTGGCATCGAAAGGCGAGGTGTTTGTCAGCATTTCAAAGGCGCGTTGGGTGTAAAGCTCCACGGACGCATCGGGCGGGGGCAACGGCGTGGCCTTCATAGGCGTGGTGGGCATTAACAGGAGATCATAGCTCTCCAAGGTGTGATCGTAGGCCGCGGTCAGCTTGCGGTTGAGATTTTGCGCTTTGGCGTAGTAGTGGCCTCGGAACTGACCGTTAAAATAGGCGCCAGTGAGCGCTCCGACCTTGACCGTATGGGGAAACTCGTTGGCACGCTCCCGCCAGTTCGCATGGGCGTCCAGCAAACTGGTCATATAGAGGCCCTTCCAGTTGGTCCCGAAGCCGTTGCCGAAAAACATGGCGTCAACGGCTCCTTCCATGATGATGGGGGTCCAAATGGCTTGGCCGAGCAAATGCATGGGTACGGAGGCATCTTCGACGGTGGCACCCAGTTTCTTCAGCAGGGCAGCGGCGTTTCTGACCTTCTGATCGACGTCCGACTCGGAACTCGGCCAGCCGAAACCTTCCTGAAGGATTCCAATCTTGAGCCCTTTCACCCCCTTGTCCAGCGCGTTGGTGTATTTGTCCGCGCGCTTCTGCGCGCTCTGGCGCGGGTCCAGACCGTCCGGACCGGCAATAACTTCCAGTAACAGCGCGTTCGATTCCACAGAGCCGGTAATCGGTCCCACATGATCGACGGTTTGCTCGATAGGCATGACACCCGTATAGGGAACGAGGCCGTGAGTGGGCTTCATACCGTAGGTTCCAGAATAGGAGGAAGGCATCCGAATGGAGCCTCCCTGGTCGCCGCCGATGGCCATGTCCACCTCACCCAGCGCCACGAGTGTCGCGCTTCCGGAGGAAGAACCGCCGGCTGAGTAGTCCGGGTTATGGGCGTTGCGCACCGGCCCGGTGGCATTGGTATGACTGCCTCCCGAAAAACAGAAATATTCGCAATGGGCCTTGCCGACAATGGCACCGCCCGCGTCGAGGATACGGGTCACCAAGGTGGCATCCACGTCCGGGGTATACCCTTCCAAAGTCGAAGCGCCGTTCATCATGGGAACGCCAGCGAGGCAGACATTATCCTTGAGGACGACAGTCTTGCCCTTAAGTTTGCCGCGTGAGGCACCGCGTACCTCCGTCTTGACGTACCAGGCGTTGTATTTGTTTTCTTCCCCTTCCGGCTTGTACCCGGGAGTCCTGGGATACTTGGTCTCGGGGAGGTAATCCGGCATTTCCTCGACCACATCGTAAGCTGCACCCTGGGCGTCGATAATTTCCAGATAGGATTGCAGTTCGGGCTCGGTAAGCGTCATGCCCAGACCGTCAGAGATCTCGCGCAGCTGTTCCAATGTGGGTCGTCTTACGGCCATGCTCTCGTCCTCCTCCGGAATGAAAGTTTGGTTCTTGGGGTTGTTGGTTACACCGCCATGAGTGGCTTTGCTGTCGCGGCTGTCCGCGGCTCCGCCGTTCTTGAGATAGCTTTTGAGCGTACAGCCATATTCCTATGACTCGCCTCGGAGCTCGTTACCGCCACGGTGCGGCCAGATCGGCGCCTGTTCCGCAGGGCCCTTTTGGGCTGGCGAGCCCCTCCACAGGTCGCGGGAGGCCACCGGGCTTTGGATGTTCAATCCAAGCTCGAAACGGGAACTCGCGCTCGAGGCCTCGCCGTCTGCGCCAACCCCCCTACCATCTAGGTTCTAGTAAGGAACTGTAGCAGCGGCCTAAGAAAACGCTAGGCATTCCGCGGTGCCTCTCCCGCTCTCGAGGCTGGACAAACCCGGCAGCGATGCTATCTATGCTGGACAGGGCGTCATGTGCGAGCGGCTCCCTGGAACCCGTATTCAGGGTTCTATCGCGGCTTCGTGCCAAAAGGTACGAGTTCCGTTGGATACGGTGCCAGACTCTTCGTGGTAAAGGCTCCGGCCGCAGACCTAGGCGGTACGGTGTGACAACGGCGCGGCGAAATGACCAACAACTCCTCCATCGATGGCGAGCGCCTCTGGAACTCGCTGATGTCCATGGCCGAAATCGGAGCGACCGAGAAGGGCGGCAGTTGCCGCCTGGCTCTGAGCGACGCCGATCGCGCCGGACGCGAGCTGTTCATGAAGTGGTCGCAGGAGGCGGGTTACCGGTTGACCACGGACGCAATTGGCAATCTGTTCGTGCGCCGTGAAGGTGCGGACAATGCCATGGCGCCTGTCGTTATGGGCAGCCATCTGGATACCCAGCCCACGGGCGGACGTTTCGACGGGGTGCTGGGTGTTCTGGCCGGACTGGAAGTGCTCCGGTCGCTGGATGATGGCCGGATCACCACCCGCCGCCCGATCGAGGTGGCGGTATGGATGAATGAGGAAGGGGCCCGTTTCTCGCCGCCCATGATGGGGTCCGGTGTTTGGAGCGGTACGTTCTCCCGAGAGGAGATCGTCGATGTGATTGCTCAGGACGGAGCGCGCCTCGGTGATGAGCTCGTCCGTCTGGGATGGGACGGCGACACGGCGGCAGACCATCGTGCCGACCCAAAAGCGGCGTACTTCGAGCTGCACATCGAGCAGGGCCCCGTACTGGAAGCGGCCAACTGCCCCATCGGCATTGTGACAGGCGCCCAGGGCCAGCGCTGGTACGAGCTCACGCTCACCGGCCAGGAGGCCCATGCCGGTCCCACACCAATGCGTCTGCGCCGGGACGCGCTTGTGGGCGCCGCACGGGTTGTAGAGTTGGTGCACGCATTTGGAGAGTCGGGCGATGATTACACCTGCGCCACGGTCGGGGTGCTGGACGTCTTCCCACACTCCCGGAACGTCATCCCTGGGCGCGTGTTCCTTACGGTCGACTTACGTCACCCACAAGACAGCCTACTGGATACGCTGGACAACCGACTACGCAATGAAACCGCCCGTATCGCTGAGGCGACCGGGCTCAAGCTGGATCTTCGCGAATTCTGGCACTTCCCAGCAACCGCCTTCGACCCAACGCTGATCGGACGTATCCGCGACGCGGTCGACAAGTGCGGCTACGGCAATCAGGACATCGTCTCCGGTGCGGGTCATGACGCTGTCTACGTTTCAAGGGTGTGTCCCACGGCCATGATATTCGTCCCGTGCGAGGGGGGCATCAGCCACAACGAATCGGAGAGTATCCAACCGATTGACGCAAAGCGGGGAACTGAGGTGCTGTTCGATGCTGTCCTAGCCACGGCGACCTCCCATTAGGAAAACACTGAAGTATTCGCGCGTGGCTCTGGCTTACAGGCGCGTTCGCAGTTTGTTGCGAGTGCCGGTGGTGCCAACCTCAGCCTTCGGCGGGCTTACGCTAACCCGAGTCGATTGCTGAGAAG